>Ga0209692_10000101_pt1 | contig 294513 bp, 258 predicted proteins | sample tdDd472_FD_187129 | JGI IMG/M metagenome (GOLD analysis project Ga0209692, IMG submission 187129) | Marine sediment microbial communities from the Atlantic coast under amendment with organic carbon and nitrate - tdDd47.2 (SPAdes)... | ecosystem: Environmental > Aquatic > Marine > Coastal >... | reverse complement strand
TATAATAGTCTGAGTCTAGCACTGTATCATTTTCATCAAAGGTCCACACCTCCCATGGGGAAAATTCTACTTTAGAGAAAAAACCCTTTGGTGAGTCTGTTTGCACAACTCTCATTAAAGGATCATAGTGCATTATTGGGGTGACCCCAAATTCTACAAAGAATTCTTCATCTTCATAGTCAAATGAATTGCTGTAAAAGGGTTCGTATTGTTTAACAGGCTTGCCTTTGTTGTTGTAAACAACTCGACCACTGGTGAGCCATCTCTCTTCAACATATTCTTCGACAAAGCTATTGTCTGTTTGCTGAATCCATGCCATGCCTGGCTCTACCTGTACCTTGCTTTGAAGCTCACGATCAAAGCCGTCACTGTAGCCAATGCTTATTTTATATGAGCTCTCTTGGCCATCTGCAAGGTCACTCACATGGGTTTCTCTTTCGATCTGCACAAAGCAGGGTGGCTCTTGTCTCTCTTGCCAGGCTTCAAAATCGAAATAAAAGAATGTAGTGGCATTTTGTATATAGGTTGATGGATTAGAAATTATATTTGCAATAGAGACATTAGAAGCTTGGGGGGTGAGATCATATGCACTGATGGACTCGTCTCCAACAGGTATTCCAGCTTCTGTTCCATAGATAGTTGTTGCAATAACCATGCCCATTGTGTCACTAATGGCCTCAGTGACAGTACCATTTGGATCAGTCATCTGTTTAGCCTGCATGGTTCTGTAATCAAGTATAGCAGAACTTACATTACCAATAGCATCGGTTGTTTTTTCTGCTGCAAGATAGTATTGATCATAATCTACAGTAATGAAACCACCAAAGGGATCCTCTGTGCGATATGGCAAATAGAAATTGTCACTATGATAAAACTGAGTGAGACCTGGATTATAGTAGATGCCATCCTTTAAAAGGTAGCCAGCAGATGAAAGATCGTCTTCTGTTACATCACTCCCATATGCCTTTTCAACGAGACCAGGTGTGATTGTAGCAGTTTCAGTATGATGAACCAAAGCTCGTTCAGTTACTTTTCCAAAGGAAAGAGCCTCTGTTTGAGATTCATTCCAGAAATATTGTTGCCCTCTACTTATAATCTTAGCCTGGGCATCGATACCTGAGAAGTCTGCTTCAGGTAAAATTATCTTTGCTAAGGCAGATTCAGTGAAAGCCTTCATGGTCTCCATGTCAAATTGTGTATATGCGTCAGCAGGTATATCACCACCAAGTTCATATACGCTTTCTTGAATAGGCACTCCTATGAGATAGAAGTCTTCTGTTTCATTTATGTATTCCTTCTGTGTTAAGGTTCCATGAATAGTCAATTGTTCTGCCTCAACACCCTCAACAGATCTCCGAGGATATACAGCAGAGAGGCTTTGCTTCACATTGCCAAAATCATCAACATCAAGGGCAAACTCATGAGATATTCTTGGGTCATCCTTTACCTTTTCATAATGATAGGTAATGGTTTCATGAGCATGAGTAAAATAAACTCCATGTTTGTTCTTAGCCATTTTTTGCAAAGGCTTAACTATGAAACTTGCTTCTTTTACTTCATAGGGAATATCAATGCCCATTTCATAGGTTTCCTGGCGCAAGGCAGATCCCTTTAATGAGCGATATGCTTCTCTCAGTTCCTTGGCATCTAAGTTATCCTTATTGTCAATAACAGTATCAGGCAAAAGAAATGCATCTTCATCGCCTTTAAAATATTCTGTTTCATATTGTTTGCTAATTAAACCTTCTTTAACAAAGGCTCCATTGTGATACCAGGTCTTTGTTAATATTGGTGCAACATAGTTTTCACCGGGGTCATTGTCATTGTTGTTAAAGTCTTCAAAGAACTCTGTGTCTAGGGTCTCAACCATACCAAAGCCTCGAAACTCTCGCTCTGTGCCATCGAAATAGCCGTGATGATAGGCATGTTGACTTATCATTCTTGAGCCTGTAATTTCATCTATGGTTTCGACCTTTTCAAGGCAATGAATGGGAAAGCTCAGACGAGTTATCCATGGTTTCCCTGCTGTTTTGTCTTCAAGGTAAAACTTTGTTGAAGGGGCATATGAGAGTTTTGTAATATTGCCCATATTATCATTGGTTTCAATGAGAAGGTTTGGCTTTGTGACCATGAGATCAATATAGCTCATCTGCTTATTGTTAAGACCTGGTCTTTGTGTTGACCATACAAGACACATTGTGCCTTGACCAAGAAGATCAATCATGGATACTGATGATAAAGAATTTATAGCTTGAAATGGTATAGATGTTTCCTCTTTTATGAAAGAATTGCCAGCACAGTTATAATATATCTCGACTTTATTGTTTCCAAGATAGATAATATCTGTGGTGCCGCTTCCATCAATGTCGCCTAACTTAACATAGTGTTGATTAAAGTTTTTAATATTAACACAAAACTTCGGAGCATTATCCATGGTTATTTTGGCACCAAAACGACCATGACCGAGATTTGGCCAGTAAGATACTTCACCATTTCTGATGCGTACAATATCTGTAAGTCCATCACCTGTCATATCAGAGAGATAAATTGATTGTGTTGGGTCAGAAAAGACTATTGCAGGGCCTTCAAGTTCCTTTGTAGCATGGGGAATCCTTACTGCCTTATCATAACCATCTGCACCCTTTGAATGCCAACATCTAAAAGCATGTTGTTCACTGATTACAATGTCAGCATGACCATCTCCATTTAAATCAATCATCTTAAGATTGGGATCTTGCCAATCGATAAGTGGATTATCTTTAAAAGGAATAAAGTTCTGCCAATCCTTGTCAGAATAGCTGAAATAGCCATTTATATTGTTAGAACGAATAATGAGTTCATTAACACTGTCACCATCAATATCTTGGACCTGTAATGGAAGATCGGGAGAAAGAGCTGCGGGAAGTTCAACTTGCTGCATTACGCCTAACTTACCATGCCTAAATTTTCTTTGTAATAGATGCCTGAGCCCTGACGTGAAAGAATTCCCGGGCTTCCTTCGCCCTTGAGGTCTATCCACTGATATGTCTGCTCATCTAGACCAGCAGGGAGATTTTGCAGACTTTTTTCATCGAGTTGTTTTATCTCTTTGCCTAATTCAGGTTTAGAATAGGTATATTCAATTGCAGGCATTGATTTTGTTTCATATTCTAATTCACCTGTTTCTGAAACCTTAATAAGCTTATGACCATTGATTTGAGCTGAGGTGAGATAGGTTAAGGTTTTACTCTCTTCATAGGTCATGTTAATTGATTTGACCAGCTCCCATGAATCAGGGGCAGAAGACTCAGCAGGAAAGTTGTGAAACATTAAAACTCTTTTACACAATCGATAGTTTCTTACTTCAAAGCCAGATTTAAAAGTAGAAAAGGGATCAAGCCTACATGACCAGGAAGTAACCTCTTCAGGAGTATCAGTTGTATGCTCACCATAGTCAAAAACAAGGTGAAAGTGAAAACGATCAGCATCATTATGAAATGATGAATATTTGACACCTTTTAAATGTTTGTTGGCAAAGCCCCTGTTGTATTTAACTCTCTGTATTTCATTAATAGACTTGGAAAGATTACTGCTATCTTCTTGTTTATATTCATAGTGAATAATATTACTTTTGGCATCAAAGCTTCTTTCAATGAGCCACTCAAAAACCTTTTTGTCATCACTAGGGTCAACAATACAAGAATCAATATTTTTGCCATAGATTGAGGTAATATTTTCTTTAGTGGTAACTCTCCAGTGAATATGATTTGTTTTAGAATCTACCCATTTTTCTATCTTTGCAAAGAGACCTTCTATTCGAGGTTTATATGGATAGACATGATATTCATTAGTTACATCATTTGTAGTTTCAATTTTTTCATAGGACACACGATTATCATAGGAGTCTAATACAGGAACAAGATCTTCAGCACCGGCAAGTAAAAAGGTATCACTCTCAATGGTTGCACTATCAATATATTGGGGTAATTCTTTTGCAGTTTTCCGAGTAATTGAAGGCACACCATAATCCCAGCCAAGACCAAAAGAACTGTTTCCGGAACCAGAATCATAGCTCAAAGAGAGCTCTGGATCAAAACCACCTCGACCTGGAGTGATTGGCAAGGGAAGAGAGAATGATCCGCTACCAGTAACAGGATTGGACTGGAATTTTTCACCAACACCACGTATTGCACCGCCACCTTTTGGGAGATTTATTGAGGTATGTTCTATTTTATTAAAGGTCTGTTTTTGTTCTGAGTTGTTGGATATCATGTGAGTAGTCCTTTTTATTTATGATGTTGCGTTTTCTTCTGAAACCTTGATAATGCTTTCAAGTATCATCAACTAATGTTACTTCTAATAACGTATCATGTCATATGTCATTTCAATAAAAAAAGTTAACAAATTAGAAAAAATTTTGCTTTTTATTTAAGAACATCATTTAGTGGACATAAACTACAAAGTGGCTATTCCATTGCGAGTTTCATTTCATACAACGTGATGAGCCATAAACTGTCTTATCAGTAGTTATTAAAATATTTAAAATAACCTGGAAATCTAAAGAATAATTTGTATTTGACACTTTGTGCTATTATTACCACTATTATATCAACTTAAAACCTAAAGGAAAATCTATTGAAAAAATATATAATATTTATACTGATACTTTTAACAAATCTTAGCGAAACCAAAGTCCATGCATGCAGCTCAGATGAGCATCATATTGAAGAACCAAGATTGATAAATAGAGAGTTAATATATAAAAGTTTAGGTATGAAAAATGGGAAATTTGATAAAAACCATAAAGCAGTTTTTTTTATCAATGGTGAACCAAAGAAAGGAATAGAAAAACTTGAAGGCAATAAATCTAAAATCGATACGGAAAATGAATTTTTAACTATGTTGTTTAACAATAGAAATGAAACACTTACAATGTCACCAAAAGCAGCGGATGTCATCAACAAAGAAATACCAACAGGAAAAACCGGCTTCTTAAGAATTAGTTCAATGTGGCTTCTTGGATTTGCAGAAAAACCAACTAGCAAAGCGAATAATTACAAAGTTCTAACATTTCTTTCAAAATATTCTGGTGCAAGTATTAAAGAAATGGAACAATACTATGCTAAGGCCGTGAAAATAAAGATTAGGGAGACAAATATCAGCTCATATAAGGGAGTGTTTTTGACAAATAAAGAGAAACAGAAAGTAAAACAATTACTTTATAATTATATGGTAAAGCCATCTAATATGAATTCAAATAAATATAAAAATTACAAACAATATTTACTATCAATAAATATCAAAAAATCAAACCTATTAACTAAATGGATAGAAAAAATATCTCCACTAATCAATATTCATTTAGGAAAAGAATGAAGAAATGAAGTAACTACAGATAAATAGGAGGGTTGTCTCATGAGAACATACTCCTTTTATCTAACACTACATAACCTATATTATCGATAGCTTATAGAATATATATTGACATTATCCTCTGTACACTCTATTATTTCTACAATACAAATGAGGATTTTGATGAAATGAAAAGACAAATTGTAATTTTTATAGTTCTATCTTTAATAATTTCATGTAATGAGAGTCATAAAAAAAAGACTAAAAAGGGCAAAGTTATAAAAACTGTTCAAAGGCTAAAAGAGATACCTCTGAGCGGTTTATGGATATCAGATTCAAGATATCTAAAAGAATTTATACCAATAAAGGGAAAATGGCAATATCCAAATGATTATTGCATGAAAATAGATGTTGAGAATAAAAAAATTATTCATTATGTTTATGATGATAATTATGATATTGAAAAAATTGAATCTAAATTTATTGAACTAAAAAGAAACGTATATGAAATAATTTTTCCTAATAAGAAAAAAGATAATTTTTCTATTGTATATGATTCATACCAAAAAAATTATGATTTAGTTTGGAATTATCCTAAAGATCAAAAAGCTGGAGCAAAAATAAAATATTATGAACATAATATGGCACAATTATATATAAAAGATGATATTAGTAAAAATGCTGTTGATAAATGCATGAAAGAGATAAAAGTAAATTTTGAACAAGATAAAAAGCCAACTGGTGGTAATTTGTCACCAGACGAAATGGAAAATTTTAATAAAAATAAAAAATGATGCTATAATTAACCTACTGATTTTTCATTAACTAAATTAAGTGATTGTTAATGAGAGACTATTACCAGCCACTCACCTAACCTCATTAATAATCTAAAGATACATAAAATACATTATCTACAGAAGGTTTTTGTCTATTTTTTTCACTAATATGACCCTTATAACAGTGTGTGTTTAAAATTTTTTCTTAATCAAATGTCTTTTTTTGAATTTTTATTTTTCTGCCAATTCAACGGCATTTGCAATTGCTTTTAGAATTATTTGACTACTATTTGTTGCTCCTGATATTGCATCAACTTCAAAGGATTGTTCGTTTATTACTTTATTTATAATACCTTTTGCTTTTTGTTCATATTTTGTGTTTCCATATTTTGTCATTTCTACATCAACTAAACGATGATTTTTTATGATGATTTTTGCAGTGTAATCATGTTTTTTGTCAGAAGCACTTCCCTGATATGTGCCATCGGGAATATTGCTAAGGTCTATTTTACTTTTTATGACTGCTCCTTTGTTCGGGAATCCAATTGTCTGGCACAGGGTAATATTCTGGCTTGGTCTAAGACGCATGGTTTTCTTAAGTTTATCTCTGCTTACCATTGCTCGAATAACTGTGCCAAGTCCTTCTGATGCGCAAAATAAATAAACGTTTTGTGCTATAAATCCTGAATCAGCCCTGGCTGTTAAAGTTTTTTCCTCGTCATTTAAAAATCGTCCAATGCCATCAATTCTATCAAAATCTGCCACATAGATAAAAGTGACAGGGGCATTGCTTACCATACCTCTTGATGGTTGAAACATTTGTGTTGTTTTCTCACGTAGATCCATTTCCATAACCGGGTTCAGGATATGGGCTTTTGGTTCGTAAATGTAAAGTCCCTTCTCAAGAGCAACATATATATCTATTTCCTGCCAGTTAACAGCTGATGGGGCAGTACGGTTTCCTTTTTCAGGACGGTTTATGCCAAAGGCTGCCCATATCAGGTTTGAGAGAATTTGTTCTGGTATTTTTTCTGTACTAAGATTGCGAATAGTTTGTCTGTTTTTTAAAGCTTCCATTAGCGGCATTCCACCGTCAGTTTTTGGCTTGGGAAGTTTTATCGGTTTAAGTGTTAAATTTGTGTTAGCCGGAATATCAGTTTGAGTATCATCGGTCCCGATGTAGTATCCAATTGCGATTGCAAGAATACAAATTATTGCAATGATGCTTATTTTTTTGTTCATAGTTAATCTCCATTAATCTTTAATTATGCTGCTAATAGTTTAGTCTCCAGCAAGATACTGATACGACTTGAGCATGGATTGTGCTTTTTTTACATTTATTTTTTCTTTTTTACGGAAAACTCCCAGTGAGTCAACTTTATTTATTTTTATAGGAAAATGCCCTTATATAAAGACATGCTAGTTACACAAAAATTCTAAATAAAGAAAAAGGCCTCTCCCCTAGAAAGGATCTTTTCATACTGAAAAGTCCTTTTTAGGGACAAAGCTTAAAATTAATCAGAAAAAAAGAATCAGCTCATAGATTTCGTACAACTTAAATATCTACATCATTATTCATATATACATCAAAAATGATAAAATGTCAATGCATTGATCAACTTTATTATATTAACAAAATAAATTATCTAAAAGTTATAATCTAAATTAATTTAAATTAATCACGTTATGCGACATAACCTATATTATCGGTAGTTATGATGAGGTCATAACTTGGACGTTATTTGTTGCAAAAACGGCAGATGGCTGTATACTAAAACTTGCGTTTGGCCATGCAAGTGCAGTACTTGGTTTTAGCAACTTCTGTGGCAATATTTTATTGACCACGTTTATCGGTTTAACAAGCCATCTGCTGTTTTCGTACCAACCAAATAGCACGTATCCGTAAAATACGATGCTGAATAGTGGAATGAATCAACGAATATTCTCCAAGGTATACTTGACTTGGCTCAATGTCAATCTCAAAAATCTGGAGGCATATCATGTATAAACGATTTCATGGAGTTGATCTACATAAAAGATTTGCTACAATCTCAACACGAAATACCTCAGGGAAAGAAATCAATTATATTTCTAACTGTAAAAAATTTAAAGATTTTGTAAATGCTTTAAATTCTGAGGATTTAGTAATTGTTGAATCAGTTAATAATTCTTTTTTCTGGGCTGATGAAATAGAATTAAAGGGAGCCGAATGCATTATTATTGATCCTTATAAATTCAAAATTATTAGTGAATCATGGATAAAGACTGACAAACGAGATTCTAAAAGCCTTTCTTTAGCTTTGTGGGTATCAACGACAAGTCAGGAATTCTCATTACCAGAAATTTATAAACCAAAACCAGTTGTTAGAGAATTAAGAAAGTTATTTTCTCAGTATACGATATTGAATAAACAGATTGTTCAGTACAAAAATATAATACAGGCAACATTAACTGAAGATAGTATTGTTTTAGATGATGACATTAAAACAAAATTACTAAATCCAAGACATGGCTTAGATATCTTTCATACTCTTCAAATATCTTATTCAGCTCGCATTTGTATAATTATGAATATATATCTGCTCTGGAATCTCTTTGATCAAAAAGAAATAATAAAAAGAGAGATATATAAAGTTGGAGAACCATTAAAAAAAGAAATGATGCTTTTAATAACAATTAAAGGTGTCACTGCATTTCTTGCCCTAGCCTTTCTTGCTGATGTGGGTGATATCACTAGATTTAAAAATGTACGTCAACTAAATGCCTATCTTGGCACCGCACCAACTGTAAAAGCAAGTGGAGGTAAAGCTCGAATTGGTAGCATCAATAGACACTCACGAAAGCTTTCGAGAAGATTATTTACACAATGTGTGTTTCATTTTGCTAATTCATCACCAGAATTGTTTGGAATATATAGTGATCTAAAATCTCGTAGAGGTGCTGGAAGGGCTAGAATTGCTATTTTGAGAAGATTATTTATTATAATGAGATCTATGCTTTTAACTGGTGAAGAATTTAAGTATAAAAACGAATCTCTCTTTACTGACAAAGTTTATGAATATGAAAGAGAGAAGAATAGAATGAATCATTTAGCTCATACTGGTTAACATAAAACAATCTTTACTTTCTATAGCCGTATATAATAAATATATGTTTTTCAGGGCAACCTTAAAAACAGCTAATAATAATATATCCATAGAGTAAATTTTTACTCTGGCTGTTTTCAAGGCAAGCAAATAAATAGAAACTACCTCTAATGTGACTTGACATCATCATAGTAGTTATGTTATGATTTTAGATGCTGGTAATCTATAGGATTTTATCATATTTAAAAAAATATTTTCAATTATTTTTATCGGAGTCGTTGAAGCATTTAATTAATTGAAGAATTATGCTCTCTATTGGAATTCAACCTAAAACATTACGACCTATTTAAGAGAAAAATAATCGACAATTAATATTTTACTGTTTCAATTTCATTACCTTCTTTTATTAATTGTTTAATAATTCTTTTTAATTCAAAACCTAAGAGTTTATCATCTAAAATATTTTCCGCTTGTGTATTAATTTTAGACCATAAATCATAATACTTATTACTATATAAATAATAAATAACTTTACATATTTTCTTTTTATTTTTTCTAATAAGTTGATCATAATTATTAAACTTAAATAACTTTGCAGAAATAAGACTATTTGTATCAACATCATACTTTTGCCAGCTTTTTAATAACTGGTTACGAATATAATGTGAAATAAAATAACGATCTGAAATATTTTGAATTAATTTAGGTGAAATAATAACATTAGATAACATTATATTATTTATAGTAATCATATTATAATCAGCATTATTATCTGAATCGATTATTACAAATGTTTTTTTTAAAATATTTTTTTGTTTAAAATCCAATTTTTTAATTTGTGCATTTAATGAACTTCTAAGTTTATTATTAGATGCATCACTATGATGAACAAAAAAAAGTATCAAAAAAAATAACCAAATTCCAATTTTAAATTTATTCAAAACTCTACACTCCTTAAAACTATTTTTTTGTATTGTGAACCTTTATAATAATACGTTGTTTTGTACCTTTAAAAGCTTTTTTATTAATTCTAAGACGATTATTAATATCAAACGCAAAAAGATCTCTACCACCATTACCTGCAAAAAAACTATTTAAACCCATGCATTTTTTTGAACCAGCAACATACGTATTACCTTTATACGTATATTCACCACCAACATGAATTTGAATATTAGAAGAAGTACCCGAGTCAGATTCAATTTTAGCACTTTTAGGATTTTTTATATTCCTGAGTTCAAGCACAAACCCTTTTTTGTTAGTCTTCTTACCTAACCAACCATAGTATTTACCTACTTTACCTTTAGGATTAAATTGTTTATTTTTTAATTTACCATCTTTCATATAAGGAGCATCTCTTGTTACTAAATATAAACTTGTTTTATTAGTCACATCATCTCTGACTTTAACTATATAAGTTGGCACCATCATTCGCTTTGATTTACTACCTACTATACGTATTAAACCTGTACTAAATTTTACTTTTGTAACAGTTACATAAACATGTTTACCATCAGGATCAATATGTATAATAGGATTCAATGAAACATATTGATATGCATTCAAATTAACAGGATTAAAAACACCACCGTGACCTGGCAAGTTAGAATCCTTTTTCTTATTACCACTTGGTAAATACCCCCCAGTAGTCAATGGAGGATCTGCACTAATCCATCTGCTTAACTTTGCATCATAATATCTGGCTCCATAATAATAAAACCCAGTTTCTGGATCTAATTCTTTTCCAGTATATTTATAAGGAAGCCACGCACTAGTCCTCTTCTGATCAATCCAGGTTTCACCATATGCCATGTATTCTAAATGCTCAACAGTCTCACCTTTTGGATCAGTAATATGAGAACTTGAACCTAAATGATCTGAATGATAATAATAAACAGTCTTTTCTTTATCATTCCAAGTCCATTCTTTAGCCTTTTGTTTTTCACTCTTACCATTATTACCACCATTGGTTCTTCGAACAACTCTAGTGGCTATTCTTGTTTTGCCTGCAAATACATGCTTACTTGCAAGCCAGTTGCTCTTAACTGAGAAGGTACTATTAACATAAATGCTCTCACCATATTTACCATCTTTCTTAAGTCGTTGCCCTTGATCATCATAGGTATATATAGTTTTTGAACTACCTTCATTGGTCTCTACAAGTCTGTTTTCTTCATTCCACTTTAGATTCATGTACTTAAAGTTTTTTGTACTAAATCTTTGAGTCATATTTCCATTAGAATCATATTTATAGCTAAAAGCACCATGACCATTACCGTCTTTTGTATTTTCATCTGTTGTCATAGACACTGCATGTGGCCTTTGTGGATTATACATGTAACTATTATTATAAGATTTTTCTTTAACATGGGTAAGCCCCTGAGAACTATTGATCTGATTACTTTGATTTTTTGACAAGATATTACCAATAGAATCATAAGTAAAGGTACTTTCGTAAAAATTATCAAGTTTATCTGGGCCCCATACAGACCGTTTGTATGTACCATCTGCGGTCTTTAATCTATGAAGATCATCATATGTATAGTTCTGAATTACAGTTTTTTTATCATCTTTATGAACTGCATAAAAATCAGTATTTGTTATTGAAAGTATGTTACCTACTTTATCATAAGTATACTTTAAATTCTGTATTTTCTTGCTGACAGACTTATAGGTTTGAAGTGTATCAAGTCGTCTGGTTTTTTCATCATAGGTATAATCAGTTTTAACACCATTACCTAAAGAAATACTCACACGTTGACCATATTTATTGTATTCTATATCTTTTAGATAATGAAATGTATGGCCTTCTTTTGTACCAGTAGCAGAAGTCAAAAGCCCACCTCTGTCATAGCTATATGTCAATGTTTCTCCATCAGGATATATGATCTTTCTCATACGACCCACTGAATCAAAAGAATACTGTGTTGTAAATGTTCTAATGTCTCTCTCAGCTTGAGTCTCACCAATAGACTTTACACTCTTAAGTGTTTCACCAAGTTTACCATAGAATCTTTCCTCATAAAAATGACCATTTTGAACAGTCTTAATACGACCAGCTCTATTAAAAGCATCACCACTACTACCATAAGAATATAAAACATCATTGGTTTCTGGATAATTAATTTTATCAAGTCTGCTATAGCTATATTCATATTTGATGCTTTGACCCTTTGCTCTTAAGTTGGGAGTTATCTTTTGAATAACATTTCCAGCAGGATCGAAAACGTATTGTGTTAACCCAGTGTCTGGATTATCTATAGAGGTCCGTCTACCAAGATTATCATAAGTAACGGTTGTACTATTCCCCTTGTCATCAATAACAGAGATTATTTCTTTCATAGGATTATATTTATACTTTGTAGTAATTGGTACACCATTTATGAATTCTTCCATTTTCACAATAAGAGACCTATCATCCTTATATATCTTTTTAATTTTATTTTCTTGATCTCTTGTAGTAGTTACTAATAAACCATTGATTAAATCAAAAGCAAATTTATTATCTGAACCATCGGCATAGGTGATAATAGTTTTTCGACCAAGAACATCATATTTGAATATAGTCTCATTTAACAATGATACATCTGACTTAAATACCATTGAAGAGCCATTATCAAATAATGGCTGACCTTGTTTTATTTTGCGGCCCATATTATCAAAAATAATCTTGCCACTAATAGTTTTCCCAAGAGAGTGTCGAACCTCTGAAGTTTTTTGAACCTGAACGACTCGAGACAAACCATCAATACAGGTTAATGTATCAATTGTTTCAGTACCTCCCCAATGAAGCTTATTTTTGGTTAATGCAGTAGCTGGTACTGTTTGTAGATTATATAAAAAGGCTAGTGTTGGTGTACCAGAGCCTATATCATAAGGCCCATAAATTGCTACTGTACGTCCATAATTATCATATTTATATTGAATCTTATTACTATTGGTATCTGTTGTTTCAACAGGCACACCAAAATCATGTCTAAACGATGATGATGAAGATAAACCATGGGAATCAACCATTGAAGTAATCAAACTATTTGTTTCTGTGTCATAACTATAAGTAATTTTATATTTCTGATCTCTATGATTATCTGGACCTGAAACTGTTTTCATATTACCATAAACATCATAAGTTATCTTAGTAACAGATGATAAATCATCATTCTTCATACTAATCTCAATAACATTACCTTTAGTATTATATTGAGCAATTCTTTCTCTATATTTCTTACCATCACCACCATAAACAGTTATAGACTCAGGTTTACCAACTATATAATTAATTGCATCATTTTTATATGTAATTCTAGCAGTAATATCATTATTCGAATTGTACGAAGATTTTTGCATAAATAATGTAACATTGCCATAAATTTCATCAACAGGTTTATCGATATCATAGCCAAATTCTTCTATTTTTCTGAGGCCTTCACTTGAGTTATTCTCAAATGATTGTGAAATTTTTTGTTTTACATATGGAAATTTTACATTACCATAAAGCGATTTACTATCTAATATATTTTCTTTTTTCCTGTAAATTTTACCATTAGCTTGGAATACAGATTCTTTCTCAAGACCTTTAAGGTAATAATCACTATTTTCATATTTAGTTATTAAAGTTGATTTATCTTGTCGAATTTCAATTACAGTCTTAAAGCCATAAAACTCTCTCTCTTTTCTATCATGATAACCATCTTTATAATCATAGGTTGTAGTATACTTGTGAGAACTACCATCATCATCTGGCATACCATCAGTAATCTCTACTGATGTCATTGTCCATTTAGATTGAGACATAGCTTTAGTATTACCCTTTCGAGTATAATCTAATGTAATTGTACTACCAAGTGGTCTTGATATAGATTTCAATAAATTAGTTTTCTTAATTTTGTTAAGATATGCTTTTATTTCTCCATTTGAATTGTACGTTAAGTGATCAGCATAACCATCACCATCAATATCTTGTATTGAGGTATTTACATAACCATGGGTTAGTGAGCCATTGGCACCAGGATTTATTATTATAGAACCAAAAATATAGGGTATCGAAATATAAACTGTACCACTAGCTGATGCACCTGCAGAAAATGATGCATTATAATATATAGGCATTTTTGATTTATCAGACCATTCAACTTCTTCAGAAAAACCATTACCCGTATTAAATCTAACAGTTAAGTAATTAAAGCCAACAACAGCCCCTTTAGATGAATCATATTCAACTTTTCTGTATACTTTATCTGGTAAACCATCACCATTTAGATCCTGATATGTCACTGAAAGTGCTGAATGAGATGATGATACCGAGACACCACCTGAGAATGCTTTTCTATCATGTGCAAAACCAATACTTGGTGCACCACTAATGCTTGCTGTATTATTTACTCTAAAGGAACCATTGGCCTGATCGAAAAATGAACCTTTATATGAATCTAATACATTTTCTTTGCCAAATTTATAGCCAAGATTATATCTAACACAAACTACACCATTTGAACGATAAACTCTATCTGGCAAACCATCACCATTAACATCTATAAAATCTTTTTCTGTTTCTGTTGTTCCAAGACCTGCTGTGCCACTAATGCCGAAATTTGTTTTAACCGAATTTAAACCTGTTACTTTATTATCACCAGTTTTTTCTGTAAGCATTAATGTTGGACCATTATCACCACCTGAAACACCCAGATTAAAATTAGAATTCGTATTTTCTCTAACATTTGCAAAAAGATTGCTGCCACCTGAAGTTGACGTTACCCTTATTTTACTATTAAGTTTACCTGAGCTGGTTGTATAATTAACATAACCATTTTGATATATATCTGGATATCTATCACCATTGAGATCAAAGATATCAAGCTTTGTTTTTGATGTACCCAATGAGCCTGAAGCATTAGCACCTACGCCACCTGGTGTAGAACCAGATACACCACCTGCTACAGTAAAACTCATTGTTACCTTAGGAACACCAACACCTTGTGGATTAACAGCTACACCAGGTTCCAGTGGGATAAAATTCTGTTTTAATCTGGAGGTACCGATATGAGTTGCAGAAATAAAGGTTGTCTCTCCATTACCCTGCCAGATGTTTGTTTTTGGATCAACTATCATGGTAGTAAATTGCTTTATCATTTCGACAGTTTTTTCAGGTTTATCAGGATCAATTTTATTTGGATCAATTTTCATCATTGAAGGAATTAAACTGGTTTGTGCTGTACCATTCCATCGACCATAATACCAATTACGAAAACCACCACCATAGAATGGCTTGCTACTTCCAGACAAACCTCTATAAACCGTTACATCTGCAGTTTTATAGGTATTCCATTTTTTATCATTATCTTTATCAATTACTTTCTGCTCAGAGATATAATAGATTTCTGGAAGACCAATTGTTATATACTCTTTAAAATTAGGGTTATCAGATGATACAATGAAATATAGTTTTTCATCAACAGAAAATTCAAGATCTTCAACATCAATTGTTAGATAAGAAGTACTCTGCGTTATATAAGCACTTTTCTTCATATATAACTTATTTTGACCTTTTATTGCGATGGTAACTTTAGTTGGTGAACTTGGAATACTAAAAGAATCATCTCTTGTAAGACTCCATCGAATTCTAGTCTGTTCTTTTTTTGTAATAACATAATATGGAGAAGGTCTATCTTGTAATTTAGCAGTTATTCTTTTTGTGACATAAACAGAATTTTCAACATCCTCTATTTTATATTTTAAATTTGTCTGTACCTTTTTCCAATCAACAGGTGTATCTGAATAGAGTTCAAAAAGAATAAGATTACCAGCATTTACCTGATAAGATAAATCAATATCAATATTACCTGAATCACTATGACCAATCAATTGAGGCTCTTGTATAACAGTTTTTACAGGATCAACATCAGGATCAGAAGAAATTTCAACTTTTGTTACTTTATAATAGATATCATCAGATATACATTCTTTTTATCATAACGAGGAACACCCCATCTAGTTTCACAAACAATAGACTGAACAGGGATACTCCAACCTACACCAACTATACCATTACCACCACCTGAACTATAGTTAAGACCAACTTGAGGCTGCACACCATTTCTACCCTTTGGTATTTCAATAGGATAAGACAGAGAAGCATCACCTTGATTACTTACCTTAGGATGCTTAATTAAATTAATCTTTGACTTAGGATTTCCAGCCTTTATATCTTTAATAGATGTAGGATTATAGCTTAAAGGATTAGGATGTTCAGGAACAGACAAGGTACCATTAATAATATCAGTAAAGTGATTAGACTTTGACTTTACAACCATATTTACATGATCAAGCCCAGTTCTTTCAAGCTTGCTCCACCTTTTGTTTTTCTCATCATAGAAAAACATGTAGACCTCTTCATCTACCTGTCCTTCCTTTAACTTACTCTTTGAATAATTAAACTTAATTTCAATATCTTTCTTGAAAACACCATGGGGTAAGAATCTATAACCAGCATCTGGAGCGGTTACATTTATCATGCCAGGATCAAGAGCTGGCAAATCAGATTGACTCAGTGGTGTAATAGTAATCTCTGTAGCCTTGCTCACTGCACCTTTAGGTATTGTGATAGTAACATTTCTATAGCTAATGATTCTAGATTGATCTGGATAGACCATAATACCAAAGGTCTTACCATTATAGATTGTACCAGAAGATGAGTTTGAAGAACTTGAAGAAGATGAAGAACTGTCAGTAGTCGAGCTATCATCTGTAACAGGTAGAGAATCAAAGTTCTTATATAGATATTCTGTATTTTCTTTTATAACAGAAGAATTTTTCAATATCTTAAACACAGCTGTCCATGAATCATCATTACCTTGAGTTGAAAAACGAGTCACATCTTTTGTGATGTCAGAAAGAAAAGAACCATCACTGAGCATGGTATAAGCTCTATCTTCAATAGTAAAAGAATTGTCGACCTGAGAGTAATTTTTAACAAAGCCTTTAAAGAACGCTTTGCGAGAAAAGAATTCACCATCTCGAGGATAAGACACAATTATATCAGGACTAGTATTTTGAGCAATTGGGCTCGAATGAATACGAAGCTCATGAATCGGAATAGAAGTAACCTTATTAGAAGCATCTTGAGCAAAGAACTGAATCTTCAGAGCATCAGTATTTACCTGAACTGGAAAGTTTACAAGGTTCCACCCTACATGAAGGGAGTTCATGTCGATCTTCCAACCCTCTTTGAGTTCAATATATTCATTATTGGATTTATAGAAAACCTTTCCATAAGCCTTTATTTTTTCAGGTATAAAAAACACTACTGAGTTCGGTGTTATAACATTTTCAAAGTCAATACCAATGCTACCATTTTCAATTTCAACTGAACCAGCGGTATCAATATCAAAGTCATAAATCTGAGGATGTGAACATGATGCAATATTGTTATAACCTGATTCGGTTTCAATAATCAAATAAAGATTTTTAACTGCCATACCTGTATTTATTGTTCTAAAGGATACAGTATTATCACCCTTTTTAAGCCATGCAGGATTAATCTCTTCAAAATGACCTGTCCATTTATCTTTAGGAACTGTAGTTGCAGGAGTAATGAGAGCAGCCCCACTCCACTGACTATCATTGATCTTTCTATCTATTGAAACAGATCGAAATACATTGTATGCATCGTACATTACAATCGCACGCTTTACCAAAGCAGGATCAATGCCTAAATTGACTGTAAAGTCTACAGGATTACCTATATCACCAGAGAGAGTACCCTGATCTGGTGATGATTTCATAGATTGAATATGTGAAGGCTTCTTAGCTATTATTGTATTTATAGCAGCTACGGATTTTATATCTTTCAATGTATGGGCAGATAATCCGCTTTCAACTGAACCTTCTACTTCAGATAAAATTTCAAGTTCTCTAAGACCAATGTTTTCACCAGAACCGGGGTAGATCTCAATTGTTAATGAACTGGTCTCAAAGGCTGAAGATTTTTCTTTAATGTGCCACTGAGTTTCTTTCAGAGATGATGTAAAAGATAAATCAGAAACATAAGATTTAGAATCACCTTCACCATCATATACTTTAATTATATAATTACTGGGACCATATGCTTTTATCTGTTTTATTTTCTTAACATCAGAATAACGAATGGTAAATGTAATGGGGTCATCTATTGTTAATTTTGTTTCAACATTTCGATCAAAGAGATGCCAGAGATCACCGGTATGAGAAACAGAGTCATACTCACTGGTGTTGGATTTACTAAACCAGGATTTATCAGTTTTGAATCATTATCACAGGAATAAAAAGTGAAGAGTGTAAAAGACACAAGTATTGCAAGGAGAGTAGATTTGGTTTTCATGGTTGACCCCGTAAACTTTTATTTTTTACATTCAAACAAACTCTTTAATAGCAGCCATTATAAAAAATTACCTAGATTAATATCAAGAATTTATAAAATTAATATTCCAGACGCTTTTATCTTAAACACATTTAAATTAAATGTCAGCTAAAGTGATGATTAAATGTCAGCTAAAGTGATGATTAAAAGTCTACCTATCACTTATTACTTCACATAAAGTCTTTATTTTTTCATTTAAACTAATAATATTAAACTGCAAGTATTAATCTACATTGATCTAAACAACACAACACGAGAACCATCTAGACATCTAGATTAATTTTAACAATCAATCAATCACAATAATTCATATAACGATATCGTATACAAGTTATTGAAATGAAATATAACAAATCCATAAAAGGATGACAATAGAGAAAACCCTATGACAAATAAAAAAAATCGTATTTCTAAGGGTAGATTTATTAACATCGAAAAAACTATGAATAAATTAATCACTTTACAAAAAAAAAGCCAGGATAAATGCCTAGCCTTTAAATGGTGTAACCCGCATCTTCACCAGATAACATAATTATAAAAACTGGCATTCATGTATGAATCTGTAAAAATTTATGGGAATGTGATAGAAGTTTTTAAGGAGACAATTGAGTATGATAGAATTAAATAATGCAATGTTAAGTATATAAATAACCTAAAATTACAACTTTATTAACACATTTTAAAACGCCTTAAAGTACCAACATTTTAAAAAATAGAAACAAACTAATCATTAGTCCTCTTCCTGTAAAACATGATACTCAGATTCATTATGAATACTAATATGTAATACCAAACGATCTAAAGAATTACCAACAATTATCATAATAAAATAATTTAATTGATGATGAAGACTGAAGATTTGTATGTAAAACAGATTGATCAGTTGATAATGAATCTTTTAAAAATTTAATATTTTTATTCATAAAACTACCTTTTTATTTTATATAAATAAAAAAGATAAAAAAAATGTTGTCAACAAATTAATCCCTCTACAAAAGAAACTAATCGGGACAATGTCCCGGCCTTCACCTTTATTTTCTAATTTTCACAAAGTAGCATAATCGTAATTATTTGCTCATCTGCATCATAAATAGAATAAAACTGAACAACCTCATGTTCATCTTTATCTGTTAAAAACAAACACTCAAAATCAACCCGAGAAGATTCACCATCCTTTTGTCTTTTAGTAGCAAACCTAAATTATATTAAAAGAATTCATAATCTGCCATCAATGAACTAGGCTAAACTCTTGGATCATTTTATTGAATTTAAAGAACGAGATGTATTAACAGATAGCGGAAAAATTTCAGAGCATAAAGCTCAATTACATGCTGAAAGTGAATTTTAAAAATACAGAATTGTTCAAGACAACCTTTATGAAAGTGATTTTAATAAAGTTATCAAACAAATTAAAACTCTAGGGGGATAAAATAAAATAAAAACGGTTATGGGTGCAACCCTAAACCGTTTTTATTTTGTACCCCTAAAGGGTGGGTGGGGTCAGAATTTTATAAATACAACAAAGTTAAGGTAAAAAAAGAAAGATCAAAAAGGTTTCTTGATACTTTAAGCGGAACAGCCCCAAGCTATGAAACACCAAGCCAGAGCAGCAGGAGGCTGCTCTGGACATTATTTGACAGGAGGTCAAATAATGAGGTGTTTCATAGCTTGGGGTGTGGAGCGTTTGCCCTGCCAATAACGGGTATAAAATTTTTTGAGAATGAAGATTTCTACGAAAAGAAAAAGGCATTGGTGATTTTTTGAAAATTGATTGTCAGCGACAACCAAGCTTCTGACAATCAATTTTCAAGCCCATAACCCCCCTTTTGAGCGCCCCCTCGCCTTTATCGCTATTCAGATGTACTTTGTGGTGTGGGGGTAAGCCTGGGGGAGCGCGAGGGGGGCGGCCAAGGGGAAGGGGCGGAAAAATCACCTATGCCGTTTATCTTGTTTATTTAATTATTGGCAGGGATTTTATACTTAGAGTTTTTAGTTAACTGAAATACTTTAAATAGGCATTTGCCCGAACTGGTGAGGGGAAATGGACATTTAAGAAACTTATAATTTATTGACAATCATATACTATACATTAAAAGAAGTTATTAAGAATAAAATGTCATGTAATATAAGTTATGCGACAGCTTTGTGCTGTTTGTATTCATCTTAGCACAGGATTGATTCTATAATTAACAATTAATAGTAAATATTCGCAAGCAATATCACTTATTAGTTGCTTCTTTCAATATCTTACAATCTGCATTAACTTTAAGTTCTTTTCCTTTTGGTGTTTTCATTATATCTTTTTTGTTAACACTGCATTTATAGATAATTGTTTTTCCATTTGTGAATTCATATTTGAAATAAACTTTTCCATTCTTCATCTCAACTGGTTCATTTAAAACACTTGAAATTCCCTGGACTCCTCCACCATCTCCACTAAATCTTTTTTCACCAACTTTCTTCGAAGCACCTACCCATTCTGCTATAGCATATATTTCAATTGAAATAAAGTGTTGCATAAAATTTTTATTTGATACATCAGAATTTTTAGTAGTTATTTTCTTAGAAACTTTTATTTCAGCATTTGTATCTTTTTTAATGTTACATGAAAAATTTAAAACCATCATAATAATCACTACAAAAATTACTAATTGTTTCATAATATCTCCTGTTTTTTTATTAGTTTCTTTAACATTATATGTATTCCTTGTGCAAGAAATATTTATAATAATTGATTTTTTTTACAACAATCTTATTTTTAGCTTATTATTCAAAAATATGTTACTAAAATATTGAAAATTCACCTATTCATAGCACAAAGCCATCGCATAACTAAGGCCATCCAAACGCTGCTTATTTTATTTCAAAAATCTTTAATTCTTGACATGAATTTATCCATATTTTATGATATTTTCAATATCAGGCGCTCGGATCGGCCTACGGACGTTGAGCGAAATTGTCAGGCTAAACTCTTAGAAATAAATATTCAAATCAACATCTTTTTACTGAAATAGTAACGGAAAATACAATGGAATTAAATGAATTTAAAGAAAGATATTTAAAAGCACTTCCTGAAATACCTCCAGAAATTAACATAAATTTAAATCAATTTCGAATTTTTCCAAAATCAAAAGTTGACCTTCTCCCAATCAAAGAAAACGAAAAAAAATTATTAAAAAATGTTGGTTTGCCAGAGCAAGCTTCTCCATATCTTTCTTTTACTTATAATGATGAAATTGTTCTCGAAAAATTGAATGTTATTGATACAAATTTAGATGATAAGTTCTCAATATATATCATTATAGGTTCAAATGGAACAGGCGATCCTATATGCATCCACTCTGAAGATGGACGAATAGTTTATCTAGATCATAATATAAAAATGAATGAAATATTTATAAATTCATCAATATCACAATTTGTAGAATCAATTTGCCTATTTGCTGAAACCATGCGTTCTGATTGCAACTTTAAATTTTTGGAAGAACTTGAGAAAGTTGACTATAGTGCAATTAAACCGAAAGGAATGTGGCTTTCTGAATATGAACATTTAGTTTATGACAAATAATATACTCATATCAATTACTTTCTTTAATATAAACATTAGAATTATTGATAACATAAATTTTTTGAAAACAAAGCCTTACAACTTCGCCCAACTCTGCATATCCAACCGGATCTTAATTGTGGTTCAAGAATCTTTTTTTTGACAGAAAATTGTCCGTATTTTAGGATATTATTAAAATAAATATCTTAATCTTTTTATAACTTAATTTTTGTAATACTCTTTAGTTGTTTTATACTTAATACATTCAGCATTAATTTTCAATTTTTTTCCCTTAGCAGTTTTTAAAATATCATTACCATCAATATGGCATTTAAAAAAAGATAATATAATAACACCAGGTGATGAATCATCTCTAAATTCATACTTAAAATATACTTTACCATTATTAATTATAACTGGTTCTTTTAAAACCCTTGAAGTACCTTGCTGTCCTCCACCTGCTCCACTAAATTGTTTGCCATTAGCTTCTTTTGAAGCACCAACTCGATCGGTTAAAGCATATATTTCTATTGAAACAAAATGATTATATAAATCATTTTTAGATATTTTATTCTTTGTAATAACTTTTTTTTTTGGTGAGTAATTTGCATTTTTACATGAAGTTGAAAAAACTAAAAATAAAGAAATCAGTATAATATAATAGCTTTTCATAATTTTATCCATTGATTGAAATTTTGATAATTAAGAACATGCTATCATAAATATAGATTTAATAACAAGTAAAATAATCATTTAAATATTGAGATTAATGAAAACATGTAGGAGGATATGTCATAACAGAAGCATACCCAGCTGTTATAATAATCTTATTCAACATTCGACCATCTATTAAATAAACATAGGCCAACAACCTACCATATCGATCTCTCTTTCGAACATCAAACTCAAGCTTCACATAATCACCTTTATTAACCACAGATTTAACAAATCTTGTGGCTGCCCTACCCTGCCTAATTATTTCTTTAATTTCTATCCCGGAGCGACGAGAATCTCTTCTTGTTTTATAATTATTACGAGATTCAGGAGAATCAATACCAATGAGTCTAACCTTTTCATAGTTGCCCTGGTAATAAACTGCAATGGTATCACCATCAACAATACGGGCAATCTTTACTGTGATCAGAGAATCAGCTACAAGTTGTGAGAAAACAGATAGCAGTAAAGCAGCAATGAATAATTCTTTTTATTTCCAAAAAGACCATATTAGATTAAACTTATTATTTTTAAATTTAAACAATAAAATCTTTTTCTTTTTGTGATATATCTCAATTAAAGCTGATTCAGGTTTAACTTTATAACTAAGTTCATTTAAATTAATTTTATATTTTTTTGAAATATCTGATAGTTTTAAATCCTTTTCTATAAAATAATTATTGGACTTATATTTTTGAAAAGAAATTTCTTTTTTTCTAGAAAAATCAATTACATATTTTTTTGTGATTATAATTTTATTGTGTTCACCAGCATATCCAAAACCTTGACTTCTGATATACTTCATTCTATCATTAATTCTATGAAAAATATAATAATAAGTACCCCGTTCCACTGACACTTCACTAACACAAAGTGTCACCAATTCTATAGTATACACATTATTGCAATACTGATAATACTTATAACTTATAGGTTTACAATGAGAATAAAATTTTGTTTCTCTTAATTTATACAATTCTTTCTTTGTTTTTAAATCCTTAATTTCTTTTTTGATACAATTTTCAGAAGTATTAGAATCTACAAAAGTGAAAAAGAAAAAGAAACACCCAATCATTAAATACCTACACATAACCCCTCTACATAATCAAAGATACAATACACTAAGACTTATTCATTATAAATCAAGTATAATCTTTCCTTAAAATCTTCCTTTTTCCCGGCATGCCACTGATTCACAGGTCTGTAATAACCAACAATGCCTCTCTTTCTTATGATTCGATACTGTTTCCAGTTAAACCCGTCTTTTACTGACACTACAATAATTTGCAATATTAGTATTGGATCTGAACTTGTTGCCATTTCAACCCTAGACCTCCTCATCATCACCCAAATACCAATCACCCCTCACCTTTCTCTGTGTCTCTGTGTCTCTGTGGTGAGCCAAAGAATGAATTATATTTGACACAAAACCCAATTCAATAAAACTTTCACACATGATTCCAATACCCTTTACATTTGCACTTATCTCAGCCATAGCCTTTGGTGCTGCTACACCGGTGAGCAAGGCACTGCTGAAGGACATGAATCCCTTTTTATTGGCTGGCCTACTCTATGGGGGAGCAGCATTGGTTCTCTTGCCCTTTATGTTTCAAAAAAGAGAGAAACGACTCTTTGCTCTTTTGAACAAGACAAACCGCTTAAGAATCACCGGTGCAGTTATCATGGGAGGAATCATAGGACCGGTTCTATTACTCTTTGGTCTTAAAACCTCACAGGCATCCTCTGTATCAATCTGGCTTAATCTTGAGCTCGTTGCAACAGCTCTTATAGGGTATCTCTTCTTTAAAGATTCAATATCAAAGCAGACTCTTATTGGAATCATACTAACCATTGGTGCAGGTCTTATTCTCACTGCTGAGAAGGGAACTACCAATATAGTTCCAGCACTTCTGGTCACCGGTGCCTGCTTTGCCTGGGGTTTTGACAATCACTTCACCGCACTTATTGACGGCATAACCCCTGTGCAGTCTACATTTATAAAGGGACTCATTGCAGGAACTGTAAATATTTCCATTGGATTATTTGAATCACAAACAATTCCTTCATATACAATCATTTCGTTATCACTGGCAACGGGAGCTCTTTCCTATGGCCTTAGTATAGTTTTATATATCAAGTCTGCTCAATTTTTAGGTGCCACCAGGTCACAGATAATATTTTCAACTGCACCTTTTTTTGGTGTCATATTATCCATAATATTTCTTGATGATAAAGCCACGTGGTATCTCGGTGCTGCAGGAATACTTCTTATTCTTTCTATCTATGTATTATCAAGGGAACGCCATGGACATAGCCATATTCACGTTGAGATGGATCATATTCATCAGCACAGTCATGATGATGAGCACCATGATCATAATCACGATGATGACGCATCAGGTGCACACAGTCATCCCCATAAGCATCAGGCTGTAGAACACAGCCATCCTCACTGGCCTGACCTGCACCATCGTCATAAGCATTGATTTTACGCTCCGCTAGGGCTCAGGGGGTTCATGCCAACCCCCTGAGAACCGGGGCACCAGGGTTCCGCCCCTGGAGGCATGTGTTAGTAGAGAGGGGATTTTTTGAGCACTGCGTGCAATGGTCTTTTTTGAGGGTTTTGTATTTTTTAGGTGGTTTTTTTTAGTGAAAGAGTGGTTGCTTTTATGAGGTATAGTACCTAGCACGGGGCGTTAAGCCCCTGAGCTTTGTGTTTTTTAAATTTTTGTTATGACGAGATGCAGGTAGGACGTTGTGGGTATTAGAAACCTTATCATTGCGAGGAGCCTGAAGGGCGACGTGACAATCTCTGTAATAGGTTTATATTTTTAAAATGCCATACAGTCATGTGAATTAAAACTTAACCATCAAATTCCAAGAGCAACTACAACTATCCCTACAGCGCCAACCAGCCCCGCCCTTCTCCGCGCCTCCGTGTGAGACAAAAAAAAGGAAGCTATTCTCTAGTCATCACCAAGAAAACCGGCTCTGATTAAGAAATACAAGAGAGTCATAACGGATGACAGAGCTGCTGCTACATAGGTCATTGCTGCTGCATTTAAGACAGAGTTTACTGCACCCAGTTCTGTTGCTGATACAAGTTGTCGTTTCTTCAATATTTCCTTTGCTCGAGCTGAAGCATTAAACTCAACGGGCAAGGTAATGAGCTGAAACACCACAACAACTGTAAAAAGTATAATACCTATTTTCACTAATCCTGTTAAACTAAAAATAAATCCCACTATTAAAACAATCCATGAAAGATTTGATCCTATTGATGCAATGGGTACCATCATGTTTCTCAACACCAGAGGAGAATACCCTTGAGCATCCTGAAGTGCGTGGCCTGTTTCATGGGCAGCCACACCAATTGCTGCTGCGGATGTGCTATTATAGACATCGGGAGACAGACGAACCACCTTTTTATTGGGATCATAGTGATCAGACAAGAAACCTTTGGTTTGAACTACCTTTATATGTGATAGTCCGCTATTTTGCAATATATGTTGCGCCATATCTGCACCAGTCATTCCAGATCTGGTCATAACCTTTGACATTTTTTTATAGGTAGACTTCACCTTAAATGAAGCATAGAGAGAAAATATAAAAACCGGAATCATCATCATCCAGTATAAAGGATCGATAGTCATAAACATGGTTTACCTCCAGGTAATTTGAATAATTCTATATAATTTTTTTATCAACAATTCTCATTGTTTTGTTTACATTTCATAAGTAAACTTTAATAGGAAAATGTTACCTTGCATTTATTATGCCTAAAAAAATTTTAAATGAAAAACCTAATTTTATTCAATGAATTTATTAAGTCACAAGAGAGGATGCCAAAGTCTTAAAGGAACATTGTTTTAAAGATATTACCAGGACTCCTGGAGCCTCAAAGTGATCTGCCATATTACAAAATAACACAGAAAGCAAAGTCCATGTTTTTCAAAAGACAAAAAAATCTAAATATAACTATAGATTTTCTTGTCTTTTAACTTTATACTTTCAACTTTCAACTGTCTTATAAGGCTGATCAAAGCTCTTCTCTAAGGCATCATTATCCTTCATCCAGGCATCCCAGAGATTTTCATTGATATAGGGAACAAGTCCATTGATCTGATCCATTGTGAGATGCTCAGGATTAGAAAGCTTTGTTAAAAGAGTTTCATCAAGAATACCCCTTTTTCCAAAAACCTTTCCCAGTGATTCCAAGCGAGAAGTGGATTTCTCCCAAAATACCGGAGGCTGGATATGTAATCCCTCACCGCCACCTTTCATGATGGAGCCAAGATAGTGACATCCTATTCTTTTGGTATACTTTTCAAGATAACGCTCCATAAATCTTAAGTGAGCAGCTTCAGGAAAGCCACATTGTGAAAAAAAGGCCACTCGAGTTTTTCTATCTTTCTTATATTTAACAAGCTCTTCCATGAATCCCTTTAAACTGCCGGGAACACAATCAACATATAGAGGAAAGCCAATAAGTACATTTTCAGAATTCCAGAATATTTCGCTGAGCTCATCAAGTTTTTTTCTGTAATGATTCAAATAATATTGATCACAGGTACATCCTTCATTTTCTTCATATGCCTTAACAAAATGATGAACGTGCTGTTCAGTATTGCTGCTCTTACCCCGTGGTGATGCATTAATGTACGTCAACTGCATGTGCAACCTCCTGTGGCTTTTTATCTGTTAACTCTACGAAGGATAAATCTGTTCTCATATTGATGCACATTCTTTTAAAGATATCATGTGCAATTTCAATATCTTCATCATCTGTTGTTTCTTCTCTTTGTAATATAATGCCAATTTCAGGATACTTTTCATATCTCTTTTTATGATGCATCTCTCCATGAACCTCTTCAAGATGAGGATGCATTAGAGGAATACTTCTATCCATTGTATTTTTTAAAAGGGCACTGAAATATCCAAGAATAAGAGGTGATGCTAAAACGACCTGATCAAATGAGAGATACTTTTCTATTATACTGATGGCATCATCATGAATAACACATTTTCCTGGAGTTTTGATCCAGCACTTAAAGCATCCTGTACATGGCCTGATATCCATATCTCTGAGCATCTCTAATTCTACAGTGAAACCCCGCTCTTTATAGGCACTACATAAATCTTCTATATAACTATCAAATTTAGTATCTGCTGCAGGATTGCCCTGGAGTAATAATATTTTCATTATATCCTCCTCATTATTTTTTTTCATTTTATGATGTTATAATACTCTGTCAAGTATTCATTTTAACTTTATTTCATTTTAACAATATCAATACTCACTTGACACATCATTCTATTCTGTTAAAAATGTCACCATATATAGAGTTTTTCTTTTTACAAGATCTTTCTTTCACCAGGGGCATCATGTCATTTCTAAATGATATTTATTTCAATTATTATTCCATTGGAACTGTTATAGCTACGACCTTTTTTGTTTTGGCCTTTTTCTTTCTTATAATGATTCCCCGAAAAACCAAGGCAACTCAAAATCTTGCTCTGTCATATATCATGGTTGCATTTCATGCTGCTTCATTATTCATTGGACACTGGTTTTATAATCCCCTTGCAGCCTATCACAGATTTATTATTCCAATAGCTATTTTGCTGGGATTAACCCATTTCAATCAGATATTCTTTTATTTCCCTCAACGAAAAAATTTTAAAACTGCAAAGATTGTATTATTCATTCAATATGCAATAAGCATCTTATTTAGCGCCTTATATATGTATAAGGGACTCAACTCTTCTATAGAATATATTTCAACAAGTCATTACTGGACTATTGATCTCCCCTTTTACAATAGATTACTCTCTTATCTTATAATGCTTTTTATAATCACCGTTATAATAAACGGAGTACATAGCATTATTAAAAATAAAGATACATCAAGAAGAATCGTCATATATTTATTATGTGCCTATGTTATATCATCAATTATTCCTGGCACAGCAAATACCCTCAACAGGCTGGGTATTCTTGACAGAGGTGCATTTATATCAATTTATGCAATTTTTATTGTTTTAGGATATTTTCTTATTCTTATCATCTACATTAATACTTTAAACGATAGAATCTCCATAATGAACAAAATAACAGGTATTAGTTTAGTGGTTATATTTTTCATTTTAGAACTCATTAGTTTTGTTGTACTGAAAGACCTTGACAATACCTATATTACATTAAAAGAAAAAGATGTTCTCTTAACAAGCCATAACATTAAACATTCCAGAGATATGATATATATTGCCGGTTTTAATGATCAGAAAAAACTCATCTCTTTTAAAAATTTTAAGAATAAAGATTTCTCTGAGAAATTGCTATCTCCATTATCACACAATACAAAAAATATAACCTATAAAAAGAATCCCCTCAATGATAAACATTTTGTAGTAATCACCACAATAAATAAAACAATCCAATGGCAGGGAGGATTTCAATACAGGGAATACAGATTATTTATTCACAATACTGCTGTTCAGTTTTTTTATATACTTCTTGGAGCAACACTTCTCATTATTTTTGCTTATCCTCTTTTTTTTAAGAAGGCTCTTATTGTGCCAATTAAAACTCTTTTGAAAGCTATGGATAGAATTAACAAAGGCGAACACAATGTTTTATTGCCCATAGAAACTGTTGATGAAATTGGTGATATGACCAGTGGATTTAACCGTATGTCAAAATCTATATCTGCTGCCCATGGAAGACTAGAGAACAATGCGAGAAACCTTGAACATATGGTTGAAAATAGAACCATTGAACTTTCTCAGGCAATTGAAGAAACTGAATTGATAAATGAGAATCTCAGTCAAAGTAATAGAGAACTTGAACATGCTAAAAGCAGATCAATTCAAGAGATGAAGATGGCGGTAAAGGTTCAAAACAGTTTCTTACCACATAGTGCTCCTCAAAATGACAAATTGGATATTTCCTTTGCCTTTATTCCAATGAAAGGTTTGTCAGGAGACATGTATGATTTTTATACTCATAAGAATGATCTCCTGGGTGTCTCAATTTTTGATGTATCAGGTCACGGTGTTGCTTCTGGTCTTATAACCATGCTTGCAAAATCCATTATACAAAGACGCTTCTATGAAATGATGTCATCCCCTCTTCATTCTGTCTTAGAAAAAATCAATGAAGACCTCATCTCTGATATAGACTCCATTGATAACTATCTCACTGGAATCCTTTTACGATTTAAGAATAACTGTGTTGAATATACCAATGCAGGACATCCTGACTTAATGATTTTCAGATCTGAATCACAAAGTATAGATCAATCAACTCATGACAATGAAGATTTTCAGGGAACCTTTCTGGGAAAGAAAATATTACAACAGCCTCATAGCTCTTATGAAGTCTCTCTCAATAAAGATGATTCTATTCTAATTTTCAGTGATTGCCTCATTGAATCAAAGAATAGTGATGGAGAAGAATACGGCATTGAACGATTAAAGAATATCTTCATATCCTCTCAGCTTAAAGATATGTCAGAGAGTATGAATCTTATACTTGAAGATTTATTCAATTTCATAGATAATAAAAATCTACAAGATGATTTAACTGCAATCATAATTAAGAAAAAATGATGAATAGAGAAGAAGCTGAAAAAAATTATAATGAGCTTATCGATAAAATCCATGACAAGACTCCTGATATAAATCTAAAGAGATTAAATCACTTCAAACTAAAGATAGACGTAGACAGTCCCTTAGAAAATTTTCTCGGATTAGTAACTGGATTCTTTGTTTTAATTTTTTTATTTTCTCTTATTGAAAGTGAATTTCGTCACTATTTCTGGATACCCTTAAGTGGAGCCCTCTTCTTTGGCACTTTGAGATATTTTACTGATAATTATTACGTAATAGATTCAATACAACGAGTAGTTATATATCATTTCAGTGTTTTAAGATTTTCTATGGACATCAAAAAAGGCTCTTTCTCAGATGTTTTCTGTGTCATCCCCAATGGCGAGAGATCCTATGGCAGAAATGGGCCTCACTGGTTATACTACCTGACAATTTTAACCACTAAGGGAAAATTCATCAGAATCAGCGAGCCACAAACTTTCATAGAGATGAAACTATTTGAAGAATCAGGAAAAGAGATAGCCGAACTTTTAAAGGTGCCATATAGAAATATCAAGAGTGCTACACATGTGAAGGTAAAAAACAGGCCTGTTGAAAAATATAGTGATTTAAAAGCAGTATCTGCAAGAACACTGGATACACAACATTATCTAAAAAAGACAGTAATGATAATAATCTTCATCTTAGCAATATATCTCATTGCAACCAACTGGTCTATCCTTAACAAATTTTTCATGGACTTATATTTTAAAATCAGTAATTTGTTATTGCATATGTTTAAAGAAACTTGATACTCATTACATCAATCTTCTTATTAATATCTGATTTTTTATAGATCACTTTCAATTTATTTTTCGATGATCCCCCGAAGGTACCACCATTTTTTATGACTCTATCTTTTCTTAAGATATAATCTGCAATATCAAGCATGAAAAAATAAACATCCTTAAATGAACCTCTGTAACTTTGAATCTCAAGCTCTCTATGTCCAAAGGCATGCATGCCAACACTATATACGTAATATGAGCCATTTGAGTTTCTAAAGCCCGTTATCTTAATCCAGATTGGAATGGGATTTGATTTTTTCTTTATCATTGTGCAATAGGTATTAAAGGTATTCTTCTTTATTACCTGAGAGGATGATCCCCAAAAAACACCAATTGCCCTGGTCATTGTTGCCAAACTCTTTACCACCTTAGTGCAGATGAGGTTAAGCTTCAATTTACTTCCTCCAGGTGATGAGACGTAGACAACGTAATGTCTTTTATGCTTCTTAATATCCTTTGAAGCATTTCTCCAGAACAATGCGGTATTTATGGGATATGAAAGTTCCTTTGGTGAAATTGGAGTCAGCATTGCAGCAATTACTATTTTATAATTACCTAACTGAAAAATAGATGATCCACTGACACCTTCATACTTACTAATCAATGGCAGTTCAGGCCAATCATTTTTTAAAGCATTGGAGATCTCTTTTTCTGCATATACGTAGGTTTTTTTCACCATAATCATGGCAATCTGTGACATGTTATTCTTCTTATTGTTTCCCTGTATTGATGAGAAAAGAAAAAGCATTATGATTAGAAGTAGTATTTTTTTCACAGAAACCATCCATCTTATTTAATTAAGACATAGCTTACTGTAATAAGATTTTCTGTAAAGTGAAAAGAGTAAATCTAAATCAGTTTTTTATAAGATGTATTCTTCAATGTCTGGAATAGCTATCATTTCATATCACTCTTAAATTTTATTGTTTTACCGGTAAGTGCTTTAATCTCAATCAAAACCTTTTCCAGCAAACCCTGGGTATCCTTCAAGGTCATATGTATATCTCTGATCTCAGCCTCTGCCTCATTCTCTTTAATTTCTTCAAAATCCAGTTCTTTATCCAGGGTTCTCTGAAGCATTGAGGAAACCGCTGATACTAAGCGTAACTCCTTTAAAAGAGATGAAGTATCATATGAATCCTTCTCGAAAAACTGCTGCACCAGGCAGTCTGCTTTTCTTTGTATTGCTTTTATCTTTTGTAATTCTGCAAAATACTTATCTTTTAAAAGACTCATGTGCACCCCGTAATCATGAAATACTATAGAATAAAGATTTTCTAATAATAAAACACCCTTCTTTATTATCAATTCAATTTTTCTGATATTGCATATATTACAAACAAAAAGAAGATACAAAAAAGTCAAGATCATACAATTAATTATGGTATTATAGTGGTTTTTGTTTGACAAATGCTATAAGCCATACCTAACTATTTTTATCTAAAATTATAGGATTACAATAATGAACAAATATTTAATACTTATCCTTATGCTCTTAGCACCATTATCCCTTTTTGGAGAAGCCATTTTTCTAAAGGATGGAAGCATCATTAAAGGAAAAGTCATCAAACAGTATGGCAACACCATTACTATTATAAATAAAAATAAAATCAAAGAAGTATTCAACAGAAAAAACATTTTGCGGATTCTTTATAATGAAGAATATAAAAAAACTGTTCTTATCATCCTTAAGAATAACAAAGAAATAAGGGCACATATAGTTTTTGAAAACCAAGACAGCTATACAATCAGAAAAGTTTTATTTGAAAACATAGAAGAAGTAATATTGAAAAAAAATGTAAATGGAGTATTAAAAAAAGATATTTCATTGAGAAGAAAAGAAGAGGAAAGAGAGAGAACTCAAAAAATGGCACTATCAATTGGTGGCTCATATACATTTGAATTTGATAGTGGCTTTAATTCACTTAATAATTCCTCTTTTGAAATGGGGGGTGGACTCGATATTTTTGCTCAATATGCAATAGCAAAAACCGTTACCCTTGAGATCGATCTTCAGCAAATAATTGCTGGATCAGCAAACCAGCTTGCAGTGCTTCCCATGGAACTATTGGTGGGTGCTCGATGGTGGGCCTCCAATAAAGCTTATAAGGGAATATACCTCGGTAGTGGAATAGGAATAACCATCCCCTATAAAACTATTAATACTACTGGAATAGGCTTTGATATATCCTTTAAACTTGGATATAGTTTTCTTTTTGATGCAGGATTTTTCATTGATTTGGGAATCAGAGCAGATGTTTATTCTATTGGAACAAATGCCAACACCATGTTTATTTTTATTACACCTGTAATGTCTTTTTCTGCTGGTTATAATTTCTAAAAAAATCAAAAAAAAAAACAAAGAATTTCTTATAAAATACGAAAGACAATAAAAATTGTACTTGCTTTTTTTAAAAAGCACTACAATAGTTGTTTGAAATTGGAGGTTTTAAATGAAAAAGAAGTTAAGTATTTTTGTGCTCATCGCACTCATAGCAAGTTGTTCATCACTTATTGTAAAAAAACAACATGCTCAATCTATTAAAAAAGTAGCTGTTATCAGTGTCTTTTCAAATCTGGGACTAAACAATCAAGATCATAATAGCCGTACAAATCCTCAAGCAGTATTAAAGCCAAATAGATTTTTCTCTATGAATAAGTTATTAAATTACTCCTATAATAAATTTATGATTGGACTCAATGATGCCACCGGGTGGAGAGTTGTTCCCTATAATAGGGTTGCACGCAGTAGAGCATATCGAAATTTCAGAAAAAAACTAACGCAGAATTATGCTGTTAAAGGTTATGGCTGGTCTAAATATCTATTCAACAATACAATGTCATATAAGAATTGCCCAAAGGTTCTCTTCAATGGCAAAGATAAAGATATGAAACAGATGATTGGAAAGCTTTGTAGAGACCTAAGAGTTGACGCTGTTGCAATTGGCTCATTTGACTATGGATATGGTGCAAAGATGAGTATTGGTATAGCTGCTTCTGGCAAGGTTTACACCTATGCTCATCTTCAGGTTATAGATAAATTGGGTAATGTTGTTATAGCAACTCCCCTTGCTGGCCCCACTGGATTCGAGGGTCAATCATCTGATTCCTTTGCCATGGTATCTATTCCCTTTGTTGGATATAAATTCCCTATAAATAATAAAAGCTGGGTACGTTTAACCTCAGCAGTAGACAATAGCATAGTTACCATGAGAACTAAACTGAAGAAACTTCTTCAGTAAATCTAAAGTTAACTATTAATGCACAAAAAAACACCAGAGAGATTCTGGTGTTTTTTTATTTCATAGTGAAAGCCCATCTCAATACTTTAGACTTTCAACTTTTAACTATAATCTATTTATCTGCAATAAGTTTTCTTACACAGGCCAGCTGAATACAGATTGCCACTACTTCCATAGCAGTCTTTACCTCTTCGTATGGAGGCAGTGTTGGAGCAATTCTAAAGTTTCTGTCTCGAGGATCTTTGTTATATGGAAATGTTGCTCCTGCTCCGGTGAGCTTAACTCCAGCCTCTCCTGCCAAAGCAACGGCTACTGATGCACAACCATCAAGAACATCCATGCTCACAAAGTATCCACCCTCTGGATCAGTCCACTGTGCTATACCAGAACCCTCAAGTTCTTTGTGAAAGATCTCTTTTATGACCTCAAACTTAGGTCTTAGTATCTTTGCGTGCTTTTCCATATGAGCCAAAATGCCATTCATATCCTTGAAGAATCGTACGTGACGAAGCATATTCAATTTATCAGGACCAATGGTCTGCTTGCTGATTGTTGCTATTGCATTTTTAATATTCTCTTCACTGGCTCCCATACAGGAGAGTCCTGATCCGGCAAAGGTTATCTTTGATGTTGAACCAAAGATAAGTACTCTATTTGCATTGCCAGCATCCTTACATGCCTTTAAAATATTTTTTATAACAGCTGGTTTTTCACCGAGATAATGAACGGCATAGGCATTATCATAAAAGATTCTAAAATCCTTTGCTGCTGCCTTCATCTGAGCCATTCTCTCTATGACCTTGTCAGAATAAACAATTCCTGTGGGATTACCATATTTTGGCACACACCACATTCCCTTTATTGAATCATCTTGGAGCACGAGTTTTTCAACCTGATCCATGTCAGGACCATCTTCCTTTGTATCAACTAAGATCATCTCTATGCCGTAATGTTCACATATGGCAAAGTGGCGGTCATATCCTGGACTGGGGCATAAGAACTTTATCTTCTCATATTTTGACCATGGCTTATCTCCATCAGGTACTCCCTTTAAGAGGGCTCTTACAACAGCATCGTGCATGAGCTGAAGACTGGCATTTCCTCCCATTAAAAGCTCTGAGGTCTCTACCTCAAGAAATTCTGCAAAGATTGCCTTACATTCAGCAAGACCATCTATGCCGCCGTAATTTCTGCAATCAGTTCCCTTGGCATCCTTATAATCATCTTTATCAAGTATAGATATCATTTCATTCGCAAGATCAAGCTGCTCACTTGAGGGTTTTCCCCGGGTCATATCAAGACCAAGATCTTTAAATTGGCTATGACGACCAGCCAGCTCTTCTTCAAGTTTTTTTAATTCATCAATGGAAAGTGTAGTAAAGTCTGCCATTTTTTTCTCCTTTATTTTTACCTCAGAATCAGAGATGATTCAAAGGTCCTTAGTATTCTTAATCAATGATTATGAAGTCATAACCATAATAAATTATTACAGAAACTATATAAATGATAACAATGAGTTCATCATCTCATTTGCGCTGATTTTCATCTTTTGTTTCAAAATTTTGCGCAAATTATGGATATTGAATGAGGGTTGTTTTTTTTGTCAATGATTAATATGATAGGTTTTATAAAGACCATCAATGGCCTGATTAGCACTGAAGAATAATATAATCAAAGCCAATTGTACTGTTCTTCTATACTTATACTTCTCCCTTACTCCTCCCTTACTCCTTCGGTATAGCTCCGTTACTCCTTCGGTATAGCTCCGTTACTTCTTCGTTACTCCTTCATTTCAGGGACCTTATTCCTGAAATATAGCATCCTTTGAAATTATTTGAATGTAAATCATAACTTTTTTGATAAAGAAATCACTATTTATTTACCAAAAACACCTGAAAGCAAAAACAATAAAGCAAAAGAGCTAAATTCAACGACATCACTATTGGTCTTTCTAAGCCCAGTCTTCTTTTGACGAGAATAAGCAAAATAATTGTTATAGATTATTATAATCCCCACATCTATGACGAGGTAACAATGAATATTCCCATATCTGAAGCTGAGACCCTTGACCTCAACAAGGTCTCCCTCAAAGAAAAAATATCCTATGGAATAGGGAGTCTTGGTAACAATCTAATCTATGCACTCATGGCATCCTATCTCATGTTTTTTTATACTGAAGCCTGGGGTCTATCTCCCATTGCAATAGGCTCACTCTTCTTCATTGCCCGCCTCTGGGATGGTTTCAATGATCCTATAATGGGTCTCCTTGTTGATAACACTGAAACACGGTGGGGCAAATTCAGACCATATCTTCTCTTTGTGCCCTTTATTATGGCTCCACTGACTGTTGCCTGTTTTTGGGGTCCAGATCTCTCACCTACTGCAAAAATACTCTGGGCTTTTGTAACCTACATTCTCTGGAGCATGAGCTTCACCGCGATGGATATCCCCTACTGGTCAATGTCTGCTGCCATAACCCAGGACACCAAAGAAAGAACTACGATTGTTATGATTCCAAGAACCCTCGCTACCTTTGGTTTCTTTATAATTTTAACTGCAACCCTGCCAATGGTTAATATTCTATCATTTGGTGGTTCAAAGATAACTGGATGGAGAACCTTTGCCATAATCATTGGCATCTGTGCAATAATAATGACCCTCATAACCTTCAAAAATGTTAAGGAAAGAGTCCATGTAAAGAATAAAGAACCACAAACAATAAGGGGAATATTGAAGCTGCTTAAAAGCAATAAACCTCTTCAGGCTCTCATGATCAGTATGCTTCTCTTTGAAACAAATTTTGCTATACGAGGAATTTTTCCAGCCTATTATCTTAAATATAACTACAATGCTCCACACCTAATTCCCCTATTTGGAGGGCTCTATATGCTCATTGCAGTTATGGGCTCAATTCTCTCTCCTCTCATAACGAACCGCTTTGGCAAAAGAAATGTTGCCATCTGGGGATCAATGACAATTTGCATTACCTCACTGGCTCTTTATTTTTTCAGTTATCCGAATCTCTATGCTCTCATTGGTCTCAGCCTCTTTGGTGCACTGGCCGATGGAGCATCAGGTATAGCTAAGATGTCAATGCTGGTTGATACTGTTGAATATGGCCAATGGAAAACAGGAGAAAGAAGAGAGGGAGCAGTCTTCTCAACAAATATTTTTAAAACAAAGCTGGCCAGTGCCATTGGAGGTGGTGCTGGTGCAATCATTTTGGGTTTCATAGGTTTTATACCAAAACAAACACCCAGTACCTTTACCATGAAGGGTATTCATATGATTTACACACTCATTCCAGGAATCATTGGTTTTTTAACGGTGATCCCCCTGTATTTTTATAGCTTAACTGAAGATAAATTCAGTGAGATAGTTCATGAGCTAAAGGAAAGAAATGCTCAATAGCCCGATTACTTCAATGCTATTTTAATTAAACTGCAAACTCTGAAGAATCATTTAAATCAAAATCTCTGATTATCTCTTTCATTGTGCTGATTCAAATCATTTTCAGGTAGAACAGATAAAGACTTAATTTTAAAAATCTTTCTACAATCGAAGAATAAAAAAACGATGACAATTTAAAAAAATTACTATAAAACTATAGTACGGAATAATAGAATAACTAATCAAGGTAATTTAAAACGATAAAGAGGATCCAATGAATAAAATTTCAATAAATGAGAACTGGAAATATAGTGCTGACTATCAAAAAGATTATCTAAAAAAAGATTTCAATGATAAATCATGGGATACAGTCTGTCTCCCCCATACAAATATTGAGCTGCCCCTAAACAGCTTTGATGAAACACTCTATCAAATCATCTCAACCTATAGAAAGACAATTAAATATTCTGCAGACTACAAAGATACCCGTGTGATTATGCATTTTGAGGCAGCAATGATTTCCTGCGAGGTCTGGATCAATGGAAAAAAAGCAACTTCTCATAAGGGTGGATATACTCCATTTACCGTCGAATTAACTGATTTCTTTAAAGATAAAAAAGATATTCACATAGCAGTAAAGGTTGACTCAACAGAGAGGACAGACATTCCTCCCCATGGAAATGTAGTTGATTATCTTACCTTCGGTGGAATCTACAGAGAGGTTTATCTTACCCTTCACAAAGAGATTATCCTTGAAAATGTTCATATTATTCCCCAGGGAATTTTAACCTCAAATCCTGTTGCTATGATTGATCTCTACATTGACAGCACGATAAAAACAGATGAAACCACAATTAGTGTGAAACTTCTTGATGAGGATAAAACAATAGTAGAGACCTCTTCATATATCTATATCAGCACAGGGAAATCAACGGAGAGGGTTGCCCTGAATCTTCCAACAAATCTAAACCTCTGGTCAATTGATGATCCATATCTCTATAGATTTCACATTTCAATTAAAAATAAGGGGGATGTAGAACCTAATGAAATAATCTTCGGCTTCAGAAAAGCTGAATTTAGAAATGATGGATTTTATTTAAATGGAGAAAAAATCAAGCTCATAGGACTCAACCGCCACCAGAGTTTTCCCTATCAGGGATATGCAATGCCCTGGAGGGCCCAACATAAGGATGCAGATATTCTAAAGAATGATATGGGCTGTAATATTGTCAGATCATCTCACTACCCTGCTTCAAGACACTTTTTAGATCGCTGTGATCAGATTGGCCTTTTAGTCTTCGAAGAGATTCCCGGATGGCAGCATATTGGTGATGAACAGTGGAAAAAAGAGTCCCTTCGAGATGTAGAAGAAATGATCACCAGAGACTGGAACCATCCATCAATAATCATCTGGGGAGTTCGTATTAATGAATCACCAGATGATCATGATTTCTTTAAAAAAACAAATGAGATAGCGCGCACACTTGACCCTGACAGAGCAACAGGAGGAGTCCGTAACTTTGAAAAGAGTGAACTTCTTGAAGACGTCTATACCTATAATGATTTTATTCATGACGGCACAGGCCTTGCCCTTGAAAGCAGAAAGGCAATTGCAAAGAAAGAGGTACCATATCTGGTAACAGAACATAATGGCCACATGTTTCCTACAAAGAGATTTGATACTGAAGAGCGATGTACAGAACATGCCCTACGACACAGTGATGTTATAAATGCTGCAATGGCAGCTGACGAGATTTCAGGTGCCATTGGATGGTGTGCCTTTGATTATAATACACATAAGGATTTCGGCAGCAGTGACCAGATCTGTTATCATGGGGTTGCTGATATCTTTCGTATTCCTAAATATGGAGCTGCAGCATATAGCAGTCAGATTGATCCTGAGAAGAGACCTGTTTTAGAGCTTGCCTCTCTTATGGCTCAGGGAGAACGACCAGCAGCTAGAATCTTTCCAGTATATATTTTCACTAACTGTGATTCAGTTAATGTTTATAAAGAGGGCAAATTCATAGGAGAATACTTTCCAACGAAAGAATCATATGAATCACTTTCTCATCCCCCTGTAATTTTAAAAGAGTTAATCGGCAATCAACTTTCAAACTATAACTTTTCTGAAAAAGAGAGTGAAAAGATAAAGGAGATCTTAAGCGCACTCATGATGCATGGGAAAAAGGCCCTTAACTTGAGAAGAAAGATCAACATGTATATTATTTTAAAAAAGCACAAGATGACCATGGCAGATGCTGAACAACTCTTCTTGACACTCTGTGCTGACTGGGGCATAAAAGAAAAGAGCTACACATTTAAGGGAGTCTATGATGGAAAAGAGGTTATTTCTAAAACCGCTGGTCCTTCATTTGCTACAAAACTAAAGATTGAAACCGATGATGTTGAATTATCATCAGAGGACTGGGACACCACTCGAATTGTTTTTTCTCTTGTTGATGAGTATGGTAATATTTGTCCCTATATAAATGAATTTATTGAATTTTCAATTAAAGGTCCTGGCCAGATGATAGGTCCCCAGACAACTGCAATGACCGGTGGAGTCATTGGAGCATGGATCAAAACATCCGGCAAAAAAGGAACCATTAAGGTCTCAGCAAAGACCTCTCGCTTTGAGTCTGAGGAGATTTCTATCAAAGTGAAGTAAAAGTAATCCTAAATTCCCCCAGAGGGGGATTTAGGATTACACTATATAATTTCATTAACTTGAGATTTCAAAAATGTTAAAGTAATGAAAATATCTAAGTCTTCCTCGCACAGAACTCACGAAGATCACAGAGTTTTTTTTACAATAAAGACCATTTAATTCTCATAAATGAACAATACTCTTTCAGGTTTAAACAAATCAGATTAACTAATTCAGTGGATATAACTTTAACTGGAGATTTATATATATTTTTCTTCTTTTATTCTCTATCATAAATAAGGTTATTGCTTCTGCCAGAGATAAATCATCCTGATTTGTCTCTGGCTCACATAAAGCTTCCTGCTTTATTCGTTTTTTATTTATAAATTCTATTTTACAATATCATCAATCAGAAAAATAAACATAAATCTCCTTATAAAAATAATTAATTATTGCATTTAAGAATCTTATTGCCATAATCAATCTTTCGTGTGAATTCGTGCTTTTCGTGGTTCCACGATCACCATATAATTCATAGAACCAACTCGTCTCTCAGGCACTTCAATTTAACTTAATACTACAACCAACCCACCCCCTTCTCTGTGCCTCTGAGTCTCTGTGGTAAAAAAAACCAACTTTTTTAAAAAAAATCTCCATAAAAAACTTTTTTGTTTGACAAAAAGTCACACAAATTATTTATGTTATTTATTGCTAAGAAACAATATGTCTGGTGATTTTAGAGAGAGGGCCACACCTGTTCCCATTCCGAACACAGAAGTTAAGACTCTTATCGCCGATGGTACTGCATTGGAGACGATGTGGGAGAGTAGGACGCTGCCAGGCTTGCTATTATAAAATAAAAAAAGAGATATCATATGATATCTCTTTTTTTTATTAATTTTTTTAGAAGTACTATATCAATCTAAATGTTGCACCTGCAGTTACTGTTAAGAAATGAAGCCAGTTTTTAGTATAGCCATCATCTGAAGAACCAACTGCACCGCCACCGAGATATCTAAAGTTTAAAAAGACCTCTGCCCTTTCACTTACAGTTATTCCACCTCTAAGACTTGCATCAACTATTGCTCCAACTACTTCAGTGGTGCTTCCATTGAGAACACTGATTGGTGCATAAAAGCCGTCTATCTCTGAGCCGATCCAAAAACCATTGTCAAACTTTGTTTTCCAGTAAAACTTCAATACTGGTACTGGGCCTATATTACTCTTTCGAACAAATTCAGAACCATCAAGATCTCGAAAGCTTATAACAGTATTTCTTATCTGGATGCTGGCACCAAAGGCAACTGTATGCTTAGAACCCTTTATTATATCATAGGTATAACTTAAGCGATAAAAGGGAAAGCTATAAAGAAATTCAACATCCTGACCTGAGTTAAAGGTAACACCATCTATTTGCAGATTTCTAGTTAATGTAGCGGTAGTCTTTATCTCTAGGGGCTGATAAAGAAAAGATATTCTATGATTCTTATCTAGTATAAGATCAAGACTCACTCGTGATACAGGTAAAAGAACATCCTGCCCACCATCCTTAACGTAATCTACATAAGTACCAGGATTACCAAATTGAATCTTGTGATCTGCAACCGCGAGAAAACCAAATTCAACATTTGCCACTAATGAGTAAAAGCTATTCTTTTTCTCATTCTTTTTTTCCTGAGAAAATGCTGCAGTTGAAAAGAAAAATACTGCAGCTATTGTTAATAATAAGAGATTTTTTCTATTCATAATAAACTCCATTTATTTCATTGCATTAAAATAAAACACCTAACAGATGTTAAACTAAAAGCTTTAACAAATAAACAATAAAAAGTATTTTTATACAAAAAATCATTTTCATTGCTATAGTATGTCTTCTATATTTCTTAAGCTATTCAATACCAATGGTATCAAATGCAATCTACTTTAGTTGTTTAGAATATCATTAAATATAACACTAAACAAGTGTTCCGTCAACACATTTGTAATTATTCCATTCTTTTTTTAAAAAAACTTGCTTTTTGATATAATATTTTAACAAAGAATGAGAAGTTACAAAAAAAGTATATCCAGAGAATAAACCATAGAACGATGGAAAATAATGTGTTAATTAAATGGGAATATTAAGATTTTTGATAAGCATATTTCACACTATATTCACAATTGATCTTTACATTTTTAACTTGAATTTTTAATATATCATCTGCATTTGGCATTTATAGATAAATATTGGAGAAAATTATGATCTCACTTCCTGGTGGCTGGGAATTAATTCTCATTGCTGCAATAATAGTTGTACTTTTTGGTGGAACAAAGGCCCTCTCTTCTCTTGGTAGAGGTATATATTCCGTAAAAAAAGAGGTTGATGACATAAAAGATGATCTCACAAGCAATGTAATAAAAAATGTCACTAATATAGACAATATAGACAAAAAAGATAAAAAAGATAAATAACAGGAGCTTATAGTGGACTTTTATAGTATAAAGGGAAATAAAAAACTCAAAGGTACCGTTGAAATCTCAGGGGCAAAAAATGCAGCTTTACCCATTATTGTAGCAAGCCTATTGGCTGACGGTGAAACTGTCCTTAAAAATGTACCAGACCTCCAGGACATCAGAACCATTGTAAAGGTCATTGAATATCTCGGTGCTGAAACTGATTTCAATGCTGAAAAAAATATTCTCAAGATAAATGTAAAAAATCTTAAAAATAATGAGGTTCCCTATGAACTGGTTAAAACCATGCGGGCCTCTGTTTATGTGATGGGTCCCCTTTTAGCCCGTTGTAATGAAGCTGATGTTTCTCTTCCAGGTGGCTGTGCTATTGGTGAGAGACCCGTTGACATCCACCTCTCAGGTTTTGAGGCAATGGATACAACGGTTGATCTTGAACATGGTTATATTAAGGCACGAACTCCAAAGCTTAAGGGATGTACCTTTGCAATGAGAACTGTCTCTGTTGGAGCCACTGCAAATCTCATGATGGGTGCGGTTTTGGCAAAGGGCAAGACCACTCTTGAAAACTGTGCCATGGAACCCGACATTGTAGATCTGGGTGAATTTCTCATTAAGATGGGAGCAAAGATTCAAGGCCTGGGAACTGACCGCATTGAGATTGAAGGTGTAAAAAAACTAAATCCAACGACCTATTCAATCATGGCTGACCGAATTGAAGCAGGTACCTATCTCTTGGCTGGAGCCATAACAAAGGGTGCGGTGACCATTACCAAATGTGAACCTGATCATATTAGATCACTTATTGATATTCTTAAAGAAATAGGATTTAATCTATCTGAAAATAAAAAATCCGTATCAATTAGCGGGGGCAAAAAACTCCAGGGTGCAATAGTACGAACACTTCCCTATCCGGGATTTCCCACTGATCTTCAGGCACCTCTTCTTGCTCTCATGACAACGATTCCTGGAATCAGTGTCATGATTGAGACCATCTTTGAAAACCGCTTTACCCACGTAGCTGAGCTGCGACGTATGGGTGCAGATGTTGTCATAGAAGGTGACGTAGCCGTTGCAAAGGGCGTCAAAGAGCTCTCAGCAGCTCCTGTTATGATGTCAGACCTTCGGGCAGGAGCAGCCCTCGTGGTTGCAGCACTGGCTGCAAAGGGTGAAACTGAAATCAGAAGAATCTATCATTCTGATCGTGGCTATGAAAAGATGGCTAAAAAATTAACCGCTCTTGGCGCAACGATATTACGCAAAGAGGGTGGAACATACTAGAAAACCATGCCAATACGTAATAGCGAAGGAGGAATGGGAGGCAGACTGGGTCGCTCACATATGAGTCACCACTTTGACTCCCAGAAAGTGAAAGACCATTCGCGCATTATCCGCAGACAAAATGATCTTCTCGAGATTGATGAGGCACTATCTCAGGAGGATTGGTACTTTGACAATCTTCCTGACGATGCTGCTGCAACAAAACCCAGGAAAAAGAAAAAAAGAAAGAAGAACAAGTTTCCTTTACCCGAGGCAATGACAGATGTTCAAATAAATGAATTCTTTGATATATTAAAAGGACAAAGAACCCTTTTCTATTATTTCAAAGACCGTTATGCTCTGATGCTTTTACAATGGCATATTTCCAATAAAATATCAATTCAGCAATTAAAACAATCATCCTATAAATCACTACTCAACAAACCCCTCCTAAAAGATATTATGGCAACAAGAGGCAACGGCACACTGGATAAAGAGACTATTCAAAACTGTTGGCCAGAAGATCCGGAGTGTTACGTCTTAACCCTCGATGAGTGGGGAGATAGATTTTCCTGGTGGAATCACTTTAATCAAACATCACGACCAGGAAAAAACCTGGTACTACAGCTTAACCTTTCCAACAAACACAGGCAGGAGATGCTTAAGCTTCTGAGAGTTGATCCTGAGGATGAGATCTTTCAACTGGGATGTCACCCTGTAGCTGATTCCAGAAAGCATGACACTCTCGGGTGGGTGCGAATGGACTTTTCAGATGACATGTCTACTGCACTTATTGAAGAGGTGCAAACTGACTTCTTAAGAGAGGTCAATGATTTAAGAAAAGAACTCCTTGAGGCACCAGTTGAAGATAGAGATGACATCTGTAAATCATGGTATATTGAAACAACGGCTAAAGATTTTTTTAACTACTATGAAACTGCAGTAGTTCCACATCTAAAGATTTGGGATGAAGCACTTTTAGCTGCAGCATTATTTTTTCTCATAGATGAGATTGGTGTTAAGGAAATTTTCTACCATACCGTTGAAAGTGGCAAAGTCATCAAGCAACTCGAAGATTATCCCCCACCCCGGTCAATCTACTCTGATCTTCCAAAAAAATTCTGTTTTAAGAAGACAACTGAAATCCCTGCATTTCTGGAAGAACCTCTAAAATACAGAAGCACAGAAGAGGGTCGCGAGATTAAACCTGAATTCTTCAAGCTGGAATTTTAATGAATATCTTTAAACGAACACAGATGCTCATTGGCTCTGATGGATTAGAAAAACTACAGAATTCACATGTTGCGGTATTCGGAATTGGAGGTGTGGGTTCATTTACAGTTGAAGCTCTGGTCAGAGGCGGTATTGGCACTCTCACAATAATTGATTTCGATGTTATAGATGAAACAAATATAAACAGACAGATTATTGCCTTACAGAGCACTATTGGCAAGGCAAAGGTTGATGTAATGAAAGAACGTATTCATGATATCAATCCCTCATGTATTGTTGTTTCACAGAAAGACCTTTATAACGCTGACACATCCCCTAAGCTCATATCAAAGGACTTTGACTACGTTGTTGATGCTATTGATATGGTGAGCTCAAAGCTCCATCTTGTTGAGCAATGCAAAGCTCTTAATATTCCAATAATCTGCTCAATGGGAACCGGTAATAAACTCGACCCTACTCAATTTGAAATATCTGACATAAGTAAAACCTCTGTCTGCCCTCTTGCAAAGGTAATGCGAAAAGAACTCAAGAAAAGAGAGATCTACAAACTGAAGGTTCTTTATTCAAGGGAATTGCCTATGAAACCACACAATATTGATACAGATATTAATGGGGATGAGAAAGCTTTTCAAAGAAGAGGCACTCCAGGAAGCATCTCCTTTGTGCCATCTGTGGCAGGACTTATAATTGCTGGAGAAGTTATTAAAGATTTATTAAAAACATCATAACTGGTTTCACAACAATGGAAACTCAATGTTTATCTTAATTCCTTCATTACTATTAAACTCAATTGTACCTTTGAGCTGATTAACAAGAGATTTTATCAGAGTAAAGCCCAGGGTATCTGCAGATTCAAAATCAATATCATCTGCAAATCCAATTCCATTATCTGAATATTCAATATATACGACATGATCCCTTAACTGAAAATCAATAATTATCACACCAGTAGCAGAATTTGGAAACCCGTGCTTCATTGAATTCATAAGAAGTTCATTTAAAATAAGGCCACAGGGGATAGCCTGATTTAAATTTATATTGATATCATCTACTCTGTTTTCAAAAGTAACTTTATCAAATTTATTAAAGAGACCAATAAGAGAATCAAACAAATTTGCTATATACTTTGGAAAGGCAATATGAGTAAAGTCTTCTGATTGATATATATTTTCATAAACAAGGGCCATTGCTTTAACACGTGAACTGCTTTTCTCATATTGAAAACGCTCTTCATCGTTTTCAATATTGGTTGATTGCAAATTAAAAAGACTAGAAATAATCTGCATATTATTTTTTACTCTGTGATGAACCTCTTTGAGCAATATCTCCTTTTCTTTTAAGGAATTGTTAATCTTCTCTTCACGATCCCTTATATTTACCATCATCAGGTTAAAGGCATTAGCAACCTCATCAAATTCCTCATAACCAGGAATCTCGACAAATTTATCATAATCGCCCATTGATATTTTTTTAATTCTTTCAATAAATTCTTTAAGGTTATGAAAAATTCTTCTAATTTGCCTGGTGAACAATAAAAGAACTATTAATATAACTGCTATGGTACCCAATGCAAGAATAAGATATAAACGCAATACCGGAGCATAGAGCTCATCTAGAGATTCATAGATTATAATTGCCCAATCAGTCTTTTTGATCATCATCATATAGCAGATCATGGATGTATCATCATACATCAACTTTCTTACAATCTGATTTCCCTTATAATCTTTTTTTAAAGATTTGTAATTATTATCAACATCACGCTGAAGGGCTTTCTTTGTATGACTATGAGCTATATATGTTCCAGTATTATCTACCAGAGCAATTTGGCTTTTTAATTCAATATTGATATCTGCAATAAATTTGTTAAAATCTTCTAAAGCCAGACTAAAGGAAATAACACCATCTTTATAAGGAATTGAAAAGATAACTATTGGTTTATTCAATTGTGGTGATATTAAGCTGGATGAATAATAAGGCTTATTAGTTTTTAAAGGTTCAATAAAATATTTTTGTCTTGATTGATCACTATGGAGAACATCTAATGATTTAGGGCTCACTGCTGTGACAATTCCCCTTTTATTGATAATCTTTATATTTTCAATCTGTAACAGCTGACTTTGATGCTCAATCAAAGTATCAATATGAAATTGTATTAATGCAGGATTGCCAGAATCTTTTTCAATAATTTCTTTTAATAAATAAATATCATTTAACTTTATTTCAAAGTAATGATCAATCTGGTTCTTTAATGATTTGATGAGAACAGTATTTTTTTTATTTATTTCTAAGCGAAGAAAGTTAGTAGATAATGAAATATTAATTATTCCAATGATAATCAACGGCAAAACAACAGCTGCAATTATACTTGATATAATTATTTTTGCAAGATTCTTTTTCATTATTACAGTAAGGAAAACTCGCCATTTTTAATAACAACAAGTGACAATTTTCTAAAAGCATCACCATATTTATTGATTTTAATTATCTCCTGTAATCCCTGAAAACTACCTTTGGTAATAATATAGTGTTTCACCATTGCTGGTTTTTGAGAATTAGATTCCTTCAGAGCCTTGCTCAATATCATTAGAGATTCATAAGAATACTGTCCAATAAAAACAGGCTTTTTATGATAATCTTTAATATAGTTATCATAAAATTTCAAATAAACTTTACTTTTCTTTTTTGAAGTAAAAATATTGGTAAATATAAGTCCCTCTACTGATCGTCCACCATGTTTTATAATATCTCCGGTTCTAACCCATGTTGTTCCATATTTTGCGATACCATACTTCTTCTTATATAATTGCTGGCATAATACTGCAGCATCAATACCACTGGTAACAAAGAGTATTGAATCTGCTCTCTTAGATATTATTTGATCTGCAATTGATGAAAAAGTAGTTTTTGATTTTTCCTTAAAAGAATTTTCATAGACTATTTTACCCCCCATTGAAACAAACTTCTTTTTAAACAAAGAAGCAATGGGCTCTACATATTCTTTATTAGATAAATCATAAATCAATACAGTTCTCTTCATTCCATCCTTTATCATTTTAGTACAAATTATATTAGTCTGAAAGCTGGCATAATTCATTATTCTTAAAAAATTATCATCTAAATTCTTTACTGCTTCTGTCGAAATGGTTGGGCTGATAACTAATACATTTTTATTGTTAATGGCTTCTAATGTACCTTTTGCCATCTTACTCATTAAAGGTCCAATTATAAACTTTATGTCACCATTAATAAAATCATTAATAACTGTCTTATTCACCTCTGGATCTTCTTTATTATCTCTGATTATCAGTTTTAGCTTTTTTCCCTTAATTCCTCCCCTTTCATTAATCTCCTTAATAGCTAAACGTGCTCCGTTTCGAGCAAGAACACCAAGCTCTGACTTTCTCCCGGATAAGGCAGCAACAAAACCAACATCAATGGTATTACTTTTTTTACAGCTTAATAGAAATATGTTGATGAATAAAGATAAAACAAGTAAACCAACTGTGAAAGATTTTAATTTTAAAAATATATTCATTATTCTCATTATCATATTAACCTACTATTTCAATATATTAAATTTTAGCTATATTTAATCAATTGTCAACAATATTTGAATATAATTTACTATAAAAACCACCATGATAATAACTTAGCTTTTAACAAAATAAATCATTAAACAAATTATTTCCAATATGACATAAAGCCCAGACAAAAGATGCCGATAATATAATAACGGAGGACTCTATGTTACGTGGTATTTATAATAGCTCAAGCGGAATGTTAGCTCAACAGTCTCGAATGGACACAGTATCGAATAATCTGGCCAATGTTGATAAAACTGCATATAAAAAAGATCTTACTGTATTTAAGGCATTTCCTGAAATGCTCATTCGACGTGTTACTGATGATGGTCAGGGAATTATTCCCCCGGGTTCATATGATACCATGCCCTTTGTTGGCAATCTTGGAACCGGTGTAGAGGTCAATGAGAAATTTACTCAATTTGTCCAGGGATCTCTGCAAAAAACTGCCAATAACTTTGATGTAGCTCTTGAAGGAAAAGGCTTTTTCGTTGTACAGACTGAAAGAGGAAACCGTTATACCAGAAATGGAAATTTTACAACCAACAAAGAGGGAGTTCTCATGACTCATAATGGGAACCCTGTTATGGGTGAAAATGGCATCATAACAATCAAAAAACACAATTTCAGAATCAATGAACGAGGTGAGGTCATTATTAATGGTGACCTTGATAGAAACCCCAGGCAGACTGTTGGAGACAATAACGAATGGAAAAATCCAATAGTCATTGATAAACTGAAGGTTGTAGATTTCGAACATATTCGAGAGATCAAGAAAGAGGGAAATTCCATGTTTAAAGAGACCATTCATTCCGGTCCTCCCATCCCCCCAAAGAATTACAAGGTTTATCAGGGTTTTCTTGAAAAATCTAATGTCAATATTATCAGAGAAATGGTTGATATGATTGAGGTTCAGAGAAGCTATGAGGCTAATCAAAAATCAATAACTACTCATGATACCATGTTGAGTAAGCTCATCAATGATGTAGGACGATAAGGAATATATTCTTGAATAAAGATTATACTAAAAACCAGCAGACCTTTGCTGGTTTTTTTATTACCTATAAAGACAACACCTGGTAGTATCTCTTTCAAGATATAATAAGCATAAAATTTTGTCAAATGAAGTCAATTGACAATTACAGCTCTTTGATTTAGCTTTCCATAATTAAAATAGAAGGAATAAATAATGATAACATATGATGAATTTGGCCCTCAAAAAATAATTGAAGTCTATAGACCAAAAAGCAGCATGAGAGGAATCGTAGTCTTAGATAATCTTGCTCTTGGTCCGGGAAAAGGTGGAATTCGCATGACACCAACGGTTTCAGTTAATGAGGTTGCACGCCTTGCACGTGTCATGACCTGGAAAAATGCCTTAGCTGACCTTCCCTTTGGTGGAGCTAAAGCGGGAATCATTGGAAACTCAAAAAACATGACTAAAAAACAAAAGGAAGATATAGTGAGATCCTTTGCTGAAGAGATAGCCATTGTTTGTCCTGATCTTTATATAGGTGCACCTGATATGTATATGGGACAAGAGGAGATGTCATGGATTGCAGATACTATTGACAATCCTCAGGCATGTACAGGAAAACCTTCAGCAATGGGCGGCCTGCCCCATGAGCTTGGCTCAACGGGCTACGGGGTTTATCTTGCAGCACTTGAGGCCATTAAATTCAAGGGGATGAAACCTGAAAACATCACCTTTGCTGTCGAGGGTTTTGGAAACGTTGGCCGCTTTGCAACAGAGCATCTATGTAAAAAAGGGGCTCAACTCATCGCTGTTTCAGATAGCAGGGGGATGATTGAAGACAAGAATGGCATTCCCTTTAATAAAATAATCGATATAAAGGATACAAAAGGAAGTATTATTTATTACGATGAAAGAGGATCAAAGGTACCCAATGCAATTCTCGATGTTAAGGCTGATATTCTCATTACTGCAGCAAAGGCTGACCTCATTCAAACAATGGATATTGACAGATTGAATTTTTCTATCATCGTACAGGGAAGCAATATCTCAATGATATCATCAGTTGAAGAAAGATGTCATGGAAAAGGTATTACAATTATACCGGACATGGCTGCCAATGCAGGAGGCGTAATCAGTTCCTATGCCGAATATAAGAATTTTCTACCAGATGAAATGTTCTCTTTGATAGACAGTATTATCCCGGAAAAAACTTCTCATATATTAAAAGAGTCAACAGATAAGGGAATTTCACCGAGAAAGGCTGCCATGAAGATAGCACAAAAAAAAGTATGGAATGAATGTTCAGTGTGTATGCACTGATATTACTTGAGAATTTCTGAGAGAACTTTATAAATATCTTTCACCCCAAAGGGCTTATGAAGAAATGCTTTGGCACCCATCTGGAGTGTTTCTTTAACCCTTACATCCTTTTCAAAACCAGATGCTAAGATAACAGGTATGGAATCATCTATTTCTTTAATACAATTGTATGTTTCTTTTCCTGACATTCCCGGCATTGACAAATCTAAAAATATCACATCTACATTCTTTTTATTATCTTCAAGATATCGGCAGGCATCTTCCCCATTACTAAACACAATAGACTCAATTTGAAACTCTTTCAATAAAATGCGAAAGGTCTTAATCATAATCTCTTCATCATCAACAACAAGAGCCCTGGAGATCCCCTTTAAATCATCAAATTTTATTTCACTTGATTTCACTTCTTCCACTGCCCCATCATAACAGGGAAAATGCAGTTGAAACTCAGATCCTTCTCCAGGTGTACTCTCTACAGTGATCTTACCATTATGTTTTTCCATTATAGAATAAACCATTGCCAAACCTAATCCAGTACCTGCCCCCTTCTCTTTTGTAGTAAAAAATGGAGTAAAAATATTTTGTAGATTTTCTTTTGTTATACCAACACCTGAATCTTTAACAGTTAGCATCCACTTAAAGGCACTTACATCATCCTCTACAATATTTTTCTTTTCTAAATCTATTATTAAATCTCCTCCATAAAATCCCGTCTTTCTCATTATAGTCATAGCATGAGCACCATTCATCAAAAGATTTAACAAAACTTGTTCTATTTGAGTAGGATCACCAAGGACTGGAGCTTCATCAGAATAAAGTTCTGTGACAATATTAATACTTTTATCTAAGGTACTTTCACAAATGCTTACTACATTATTAATTACAGCATTAAGATCTAATGTTTCAAAATTTGGTTCATATCTCCTTGAGAGAGTTAAGAGTTTTTTAACAAGACTTGCGGCTCTATCTGTTGAATTCTCAATGACATTGAGTCTATCCACTATCTCTTCATCTGTCATCTTTTCATCCTGCATTTTCAACAGCATGAGAGATGAAGTGCCCTTAATGGCACTCAATAAATTATTAAAATCATGTGCTAATCCACCAGCAAGAGTATTAACCATTTCCATTTTCTGTGTTTGCAACAGATGATCATCTGCTTTCTTTTTTTCATCAATATCTCTTACAACAGCAATAACAAGTTTTTCTTCACCAATCAAAGCAACAGTCATATTTACATCAATCCAAAATACAGTACCTTGAATATTTTGAGCCTGCCACTCAAAACTTTGAGGAATCCCCCGGGCAGCCTTAGCAAGCAAAGCCATGGCATTTTTTTCAGTATACGGATAGACTCCTGAACTAATTAATCCAATGCTCTTACCTAATAAATCATCAACATCATAGCCATACATTTCATGGACTTTATTATTTGCGCCGATTATTAAGCCACTCTGGGGATGATGTAATAAGATAACATCATTTACTGCATTGAAGATTGCCCTGTATCTATCATCACTGACCTTTAATTCTATTTCTTTCTCATGTCTGATATTTAACTCCATCTCAAGATCATTTGACCTCACTTTAAGAAGTCGCTTCAATCTCATTGACCAGCCAAAGAGAGCAGAGAGTATTATAGATATTACAAAGAATATTGATCCAACAGAAATCCAAAAGATTTTACTCTGCCAAAAGGATGGAACAGAAATAGAGATCCATTTATTTTTAATGCGATTTTTTTCTTCTGATGACAATGCTGAAAGAGATTTATCAATGATAGAATAAAGAATCTTACTATTGCTATTCTTTTTAGAAATACCAAAGCGCAAAGACCATGTATAGCCCGCATCTCCAGCTATTCTCAAGTTTGTAATATTCTCTTTATCAATGATATAGGAAATTGATGCAAGATTAGCAACCATTGCCTCTGAATAACCAAAGGATACCCTTCTTATTGCTGCAGTTATATCTACCACTGGATCAATAGTAATATCAGGATAATTGTCCTTTATATATTTCTCAACGGCATAACCCTTTACAACTGAAAGTTTCATATCCCTGCCAATATTTGAAAGAAGCAAATTGTGCTCAAAATCTTTTCTCGTTATTATTTTGTTTGGCAAGATTATATAAGGCAGGGTGAAATAAAGAAAGGTATTTCTTTCTTCAGTTTGCTGGATAGAGGTAACAACATCAACCTTACCCTCTTTAACAAAATCAATCAATTGGTTCCAATCTTTTAATTGTACTATTTTAAATTGAAGGCCACTAACCTTGGATATTTTTTTTAAAAAGTCAAATGAAATACCTTTATAGGTTCCATCATTGGAGGTAATATCCATCGGAGGGAATTGAGGTGCAGGTGCTACCCTTATAATAGAGTTTCGATTAATCCATTTTTTTTCCTTAGGATTAAACAAGCTCTTTTCACCTTGTGAGCCACAGGAAATGAAAAGAATAAATATTATTAAAAGATTCTTATAATTGACCATTATTTATCTCTTTAAAAGAATAACAGATAAAAGACTACTGGTCAATTATTTTAAATTGTGCTTAAAGATTAATTTCTTTACCCACTTGTTTTTCATTATCCCAATATGGAGAGATTGTCAATAGTCTCTCAACCACCTCTGGAATAACCTCAAGAACATAATCAACCTCTTCTTCAGTGGTATACCGACTGAGACTAAATCGAATTGATCCATGGGCTGAGGTAAAGGGAACTCCCATTGCTCTTAAAACATGTGATGGTTCTAGAGACCCGGAAGAACAGGCTGATCCTGATGAAGCGGATATTCCTTTCTCATCTAGATAAAGAAGAATAGCTTCTCCTTCAATAAACTCAAAGCCCACATTGGTTGTATTAGGAACCCGATTTTTTTTGCTTCCATTTAAACTGGAATTTTTAAATCTCTTTAATAAACCAGCTTCAAGTTTATCTCTCAACCTGCTTATTTCATCTCTCTGTTTCAGATGATCCATTGCAAGTTCAGCTGCCTTGCCCAAAGCTATTATTCCTGGCACATTATCTGTTCCCGGTCTTCGCCCCCTTTCCTGATGACCACCATAAAGGATTGGTCTCATTCTGGTTCCTCGTCTCACATATAAAACACCAATTCCCTTTGGACCATGAAACTTATGACCAGACACTGTTAATAAATCACAGTTAATTTTATTAACATCAATTGGAATCTTGCCTGCTGCCTGAACAGCATCTACATGAAAAGGAATCTTTTTCTCTTTACATAATGCTCCAATCTCTTCTACAGGAAAAATAACTCCCGTCTCATTATTAGCATACATTACAGACACAATAGCTGTATCATCGCTCAATGACTCCTTAAGGTAATCCATATCAAGTTCACCCTCGCCATTAACCGGCAGGTAGGTTACTCTATAACCATCTCGCTCAAGCTTTTGACAAAGAGCCAATACTGCCGGGTGTTCAACTCTAGTAGTAATAATATGTCTTTTTTCTTTATAATAATTTATTGTTCCAAGAATAGCCAGGTTATCACTTTCTGTTCCTGTTCCTGTAAAGACTATTTCATAATCATTATCTGCACCTAGAAATTCTCTGATACTGTTACGTGCTTTATCAATCTCAAATCCGATTTCACCACCAAAGCTATGAATGCTTGAAGGATTACCATATAGTTCAGTCAGATATGGCAGCATGGCTTCAACAGCTTCTGGAGCAACCTTGGTAGTAGCATTATTATCTAAATAAACATTCTTTTTCATTACTTAACCTCAAACACTTCAATATCATCTTCAACAAACTCTTTGAGCTTTGCCTCAACGAGATTCTTTAAGGTTACACTGGAAACCATACAGTTTGAACAGCTCCCTCTTAGACCAACGTAAACCTTTTTGCCATCAATATCCATAAGCTCAATATTACCGCCATCCTTCTGAAGCTCAGGCCTGATAACATTGATGATGGTCTCTTCAACAAGCTGCATTCTCTTTATATTTGTTAAAGGCTTTTTTTCTTTTACAACAACAGGCTCGTTTTTAATTTTATGAAGCTCATCTTCAATAATGTCTTCAATTCTAGGTATACATGATCCACATGCACCGCCAGCCTTTGTATAGTTTGTTACATCTTCTATAGTAGTAAGATTGTTTTCTCTTACAACCTTTCTAATCAATGGGTCAGTAACACCGAAACAATGACAAATTACCTCACCCTCTGTATCTTCATCATCTGCAAGTTCAACACCTTTATAAAGGGAGATTGCTTTATCCAGAGCCTCATTCCCCATAACACTGCAGTGCATCTTTTCATCAGGCAATCCGCCGAGATAATCCGCTATATCTTTATTGGTAATCTTTTCAGCATCTTCAATTGTTTTGCCAATAACCATTTCAGTTAAGGCAGATGACGATGCAATAGCACTACCACAGCCAAAGGTTTCAAAAGTTGCCTTTGTAATAATATCATTTTCATCAATTTTCAAGTAGAGCTTTAAAGCATCTCCACATACAATACTTCCCACCTCTGCAACAACATCAGCATCTTCCATGGCGCCGACATTCTTCGGGTGAGTATATAAATCTTTAACCTTGTCAGTATAGTCCCACATAGTTACCTCCTAAAGGCCTCTTGTATATTTTCTCTTTAACTATTTTTCATAATAATTGAGAAGTTAAGGCAATTGAATATACTATAATACATAAAATAAGTGCTAATGACAACTATTTCCTGTAAAAAACATTCTTAATCTAAAATTTTAACTTAAAAGAATCATTTAATCTTTCTGATTTCATTCAAACAAAACATACTAGGAATTTATATAAAAATCGCAACCAAGATTAATTCCATTAATACTAAACTCTTCACCTGTGAGATTACATTTATATAGACTTTTCATTTTATTTATTACTAAAAAGTTACCACAGGTATTACACATTCTAGCAACGGATATAACCTTATCTCGGCTGAGTTTCACAATAAGTCGATTTAATAAATCAAAGATATGAGTCTGTTCCTCATCACTGAATGTATCTATTGACTCAAGAAGTCTTCCTCTCCAACCTGCAATACGTTCTACTATTACGATACCTTCTTTGGTCAGCTCCAGCACGTGAGATCTTTTATCTGTTTCCTGCTGGATTTTAATAATGAATCCCTTGTTGGTCAATGTTGATACTGCATCACTGACAGTTGCCTTTGTGAGATCAAATTCTTCAGAGAGATGTGTAACTGTTCTCAAAGCTTCTCCATGATCATTGAGATAGAGAAGAAACTGTATCTGAATAGGACTCAGCTGTTCTTTTTTTGCAACTTCCCATTGCAAAATCCTCTGAACCTGATTGAGCTTCTCAAGGGAGGATGCTATTTTCTTTGGCAGTTCATTATTTTTCATATCAAATTAGTAGTCCTTACAGTACAACCATTATTATAAAATTAAAAATTTTGTCAAGGAATCACTATATTAATCTTTCTATTGATCAATACTGATTTCTAGATAACATTTTTAATAAAATCTCTCAAAACACAAGAACTATCTCTCTTATCTGATCACATCAGATGCACTTCAATCTCCATCGATCTATCTTAAGACTCAACAATCTTATCTTATAATTAACAAATCATATTACTTATAATACAAAAATCTAACTTAATGATAAAAAAAAGGGCTGCCCGAGAAGAGCAGCCCTTGGAACTTCAGGGTTTGGGAGAAGTGAAGTTACCTTTTAAAGTAGACTTTTCTATATACCTATACAGCCTGTGTATTCATAAACATATCAATATCATCTGAAACATTTGTTATTCCGCCGATTCCGAAGTTCTCTATAAGAACATTTGCAACATTTGGAGAAAGGAATGCCGGAAGAGTTGGTCCAAGATGAATATTCTTAACACCAAGAAATAAAAGTGCTAGAAGTACAATTACTGCCTTCTGCTCATACCATGCGATATTATAAGAGATTGGCAGATCATTTATATCTTCAAGTCCAAAGGCCTCTTTCAGTTTTAATGCAGTAAGAGCTAATGAATAAGAATCATTACACTGACCAGCATCAAGAACTCGTGGAATGCCGCCAATATCACCTAGATCAAGTTTGTTATATCTGAATTTTGCACATCCTGCAGTAAGTATTACTGTATCAGCAGGAAGTTCCTGTGCGAACTCACTATAATAATTACGATCTTTTTGTCTGCCATCACATCCTGCCATGACAAAAAACTGCTTAATTGCACCATCTTTGATGGCATCAACTACAGTTCCGGCAACACTATCAACTGTTTTATGGGCAAATCCACCGGTTACTGATCCTGATTCAATCTTTTCCGGAGCCTTACTAGATTTTGCCATTTCAATAATTGCAGAAAAATCTTTGTCGCCATTATTATCTACTATATGAGCAATGCCATCAAAACCTGCAGCACCTGTTGTAAACATTCTTCCCTTATATGAATCCTTTGGAGGCACGATACAGTTAGTAGTCATGAGGATTGGTCCATTAAATGACTCAAACTCCTCTTTCTGCTGCCACCATGCATTTCCGTAGTGTCCAACGAAGTTGCTGAATTTCTTAAATTCAGGATAATAGTGAGCAGGAAGCATCTCACTGTGTGTATAAACATCAACACCAGTTCCTTGAGTCTGCTTTAAGAGTATCTCCAGATCTTTAAGATCATGGCCACTTACAAGAATTCCAGGATTTGTACCAGGCTCAAGAGTAACAGTTGTTACTTCAGGATCACCGTATGTAGATGTATTTGCTTCATCAAGAAGTGCCATAACATCAACACCGAATTTACCACATTCAAGAACAAGGGCAACCAGATCATCTGCTGTTAAAGAATCATTTAATGTTGCTGCCAATGCCTTTCTGATAAAGGTACTGATCTCTTTATTATCTTTACCAAGAACATTTGCATGCTGAAGATATGCTGCGATTCCCTTAACACCGTAAATAAGAAGTTCTCTCAAAGAACGAACATCTTCATTTTCTGTAAGCATGATGCCCGATGCATTTCCCTTTGCTATATATTCTCCTTCACCTGCTGCGATCCACTGTGCTGCATCATGAAGCTTAGAGGCATCTTTCTTATCTTGAAGATCTTTCTTTATCTTTTGTGATATTGAAATAGTTTTAGAGATAGCTGCACTATCAAAGTTTGCATTTGTAATAGTCATAAAAAGACCATTAATAATAAAACTATCAATTACATCATCACTTTCATCAGTTAACTGAGAGATTCCCTTTAATTCATAGATTAAGAGATCCTGAAGCGCTGATACATCATCATCCTTTCCACAGACCCCTTTGGTTGTACAGCCTATTCCCTTTGCTGCTTCCTGACACTGATAACAAAACATATGATTCTCCTTTTTTAGTTAGAAATCCTAACCTTTCGTGTTCTTAAATTTTTTTGAGAGTCAATACCCAAATACTTTCCCTCAACTTAGTTAGGCATCCTAACTAAGTTGATTTTTCTGTCAATAGAAAAAATTTAAAAAAATATTATTTATTAAAAAAAACACCGAGGTAGATTCTGGGCCCAAGCTGAAAATCACTGAGGATTTTATTTGACATAAGATAATCAACCTGTATATGCAAGGAGATGCTGTCAGTAACAAAGTATTCAAAGATCAATGTAGGCATAACAATAAATGCTGCATATTCTGTTAAAACTGAATCTATTGTTCCATCTCCATTATCAGTAAGAATATGAAGATTCTTTATGGCCCCTCCACCCAGGAGAACTCCAAGAGCAACCTTAAAGTCCCCAATTCTATACATAAACTCTGCTGTTAAACCACCATAACCGATCTCCAGGTAATTCTTTTCGTAATACTCAGAAGTGGCTGATAAAGAATTCTTATAAGTAAAACTGGTTACTGCTCCCCCAGAGCCTATTCTAAAATATTTCCCCAGGTTAAAATGCATTCTACCGCCGATTCCAAGGGGAACCCCCTGAAGTAATCCATAATTGCTCTTAACAAAGCCATAGCCTATGTGAATCTGAGCTCCTCCACTATAGATATAAGATTTCTTTGTTTTTCCAAAGAGCATACATGATGAACCGAAGAGAAGAACAACAATGACTATTTTTATTTTCATAGTTTCTACCTACATCCTTAGTAATAAGGAATCCTAACATCAAACGGGGTTTTGTCAATATATTTTACTTGATAATTTCTTTAACTATTTCTAAATAATATTGAAAAATAAGTAATTCAAAATAACTTGACACAATCCCAGATAAGCTATTAAATTTTGAACCTGAAATTACTTGATATATGAAAAATAATACTTTAATAATAATACCCCATGGGGGCACCGTAATTCCTGAAGAGCTGGAGCCCTGCACTGAGGTAAATGATCTTACTCTTTTTTTAGAATCCGATTGCTGTGCAAATCAAATCTTTAATTTTGAAAATTCACTGGGAATACTAAAAACAGAAATATCACCACTCTTCATTGATCTCAATAAATCCTATCAATCCTTTGCTCAAAGACAAAGACCCGGAGTAATTAGAAGAACAACCCGCAACGGGATCAATATTTTTAATAACAATTATTTCCCTGATGATCTTGCTCTGGCAAATATTTTCAAAAGACATTATTTTCCCTTTTTTAGAACACTCAAAAAAATCATAGATACAGGTGAAATTGACGTAGTAATCGAATGTCACACAATGTGGCCCATTGGTCCCAGTGATTCTATGGATGCAGGTGAACCAAGACCGTCCTTTCTCATCAACCATGTTTTAGACAGTATATCAGGAGATATAGATTGTGGTCATGACAAATTCATGGTCAGCCTGAAAACAGAACTCCATAAGAGCTTTAATTCCGCAAAAGCTAAAAATGAGATACATGATATTTCCATCTCCCATGAACCTCTTGATGGATTCATAATGAGAGAGATCGCCTATACAGGAATACCCATTATAAGTTTATCAGTTTCTCGTTCTCTTTTTTTAAATGAGAAGTATTTTAATTCTGATTATCTCCTGGTAGATGAACTTCGAATTCAAGAAATTAAAGATAAAATCTGGAATTCAATATCTATTGCCTCAGAAGTTTTCAAAATCTAATTAAATAATTTTCAGCATAACAAATATTTTAATTGAATCATTTCATATTATATTCTAAAGTCGCACAGGCACTTAGAATAGAAAAGAAGTTTTAAATTGAACAAATAGGGTTATAATATGTCTATAAACCAAATTCTCCAAAATAAATTTCTATTAAAGTATGAAAATGAGAAAATTCTTACCCAAAAAAGAGCAATTGCACTCTTATACATCAATATTCTAATGATTATAAGTCTATTTATCATAGGCATCCTCTTTATATTTATTCTAAAAAAAAATATACTGAGTGCTGCAATGCTTTCAAGCAGTATGATAATAATTACAACTACAGGTTTTTTCTTTCTTATTAAAGGAAAATATACTCTATCATCAAACATTATTATAATCAGCAGTACATTTATTATAGCAGTAGGTTTTATATCAAAATTATTCAAGAATCCCATTGATGGGTATACAACAATTATCTATTTTATGTTTATGCTCCTCTGTATTGCAGCTCTACTGGTCAATGGAAAGGTCTTACTCTTTTCAGGATCATTTTATATAATAACTGGTATTGCATATTATATCTATGCATCTACACAACTAAACCTAACTATAGCACTACTTGATCCTATAAGAACTGCCTTTTTTGAGAGTACATTTGCCCTCTTCAATGCACTCATTGCCTTGAGAACATTACAGTATATAGCAAAAACCGCAGTTGTTTTCGCAGAGGAGGAATCTGAAAAAAACATTGAAAATGCAAATCGAATTGAAAAAATTCTTCATTCAGCTCAAGAGGTTTCAAATGACTTAACCCTTTCTTCTAAAGAAATGTCTGGTACTTCACAAAACATTTCACTCAATGCCCAATCCCAGGCAGCTTCAATTGAAGAAATTACCGGTACAATGGAAGAGATCTCCAGTGGTATAGAACACATTTCATATAATACAAGAGATCAAAATGAATCCATGATTTCACTCATAAACAAGATGGATGAATATTCACAGATTATTGATGAAGTATCAAATGAACTTTCTCAGATGCTGGAACGTACAAAGGATATTACTTTTAATGCACGAGAGGGTGAAAAGAATCTTAATGAAATGGCAAATAGCATGGATACCATCAGTCATAGCTCCGAAGAGATGAATAACATTATTCAAATTATCAATGACATCTCAGACCAAATAAATTTACTTTCGCTCAATGCAGCTATTGAAGCAGCACGGGCAGGTGATGCAGGAAGAGGTTTTGCAGTAGTAGCAGATGAGGTTTCTAAACTAGCAGACCAGACATCAAATAGTGTGAAGGAAATAGGTAGTCTCATCATATCAAATGATAATGAAATCAAAACAGGACAACTTCAGGTAAAGAATACTGTTAGTACTATTACAAACATTTTACACGGTGTTGAAACAAATTCATCAGCAATGCAGAATGTCAGCAGTCAAATGAAAAAACAAATGGATGCAAACAATGAAATTAACCAGGAGGTTAAAAAAGCTGTTGAAAATTCAGAGATTATAAAGGCTTCAACTGAAGAACAAAAGGTAGCCACATCAGAGATAGTAAAATCAATTTCTGAAATAAATAAATCAACTCAAGAGAATGCTTCAGATTCAGAAACATTAAACAGTAATGCTGAAAATGTAGCACATCTGGCAATAACCCTCAATGAAGAGGTTATGGGAAAATAACTTCAAAGAAATAACAAAGTAAAATAGTACATTATTTAGGAAAAGTCATCGAAAAAACTGCACCATTGTCATTTTCAAAAGTAACAACACCATGAAGTGAGGTGACTATTGACTGTACAATTTTCAAACCCAGTGATGGCATAACGTCAACATTCAATTGAGAGGGATAACCTGGTCCACTATCACGAATTGAAAATAAATAGTCATTATCTCTTTTTAAAAGTTTAATAGAAATCTCACATGATTCTGAAGAACCAAAGGCATGTTTAAAACTATTTGTTATAATTTCGTTGGCTATAAGAGCAATATCTCTCGCAGTTTCAACGGGCATGCAGATTGATTCATCCATCTCTGAATTAATTTTAAAGTCTAAAATACTTTTATAGGTTCTGTTAAAATATTCCACAATACCTGAAATAAATTTATCAATTAATATAACGCCAAGTTCTTCAGACTTATATAGTAATTCATGAAAATGTGCAATGGTAAAGATTTTACTTTGAGTCTCTTCGATAAGACTGATAACATCTTTATTATCTTCAAAATGTTCTTTTTGAATATTCAAGATTGACACAATTATATTTAAATTATTTTTCACCCTATGATTCATTTCCCGCATGAGCATTTCTTTTTCTACGAGAAGACCATTTTTTTCATCCAGGGAAGCCATTAGTTCCAATCGATTTTCTTCAAGCTTTTGTGTTCTATCATGAATTTTTTCTTCCATCATTGTTACATTTTCATACAATGAATTTGACATAGTATTAAATGCATCAATAACATCAGCTAACTCTTTTCCTGTTCTAAGTTCAATTTTATTTTCCAGAAGATGATAATTATGTGTCACCTCTTTTGTTTTTCTACTGAGTAACTTCAATGGAATAAATAACACTTTTCTATTGAAATAATAAAAAAGCATTAATAATGAACCAAAAATCAGCATTATTATTATACCTATCTCAATAGAATTCTTCTGTGCATTTTTATAAGCCTGCTCCAGAGGAATTTTTATTGAGATTACAGAAATAACATCTCCATCTTTTCTATAAAAACTTTTTTTCTTTCCATAAATATTGACTAATCCCTTTGGTGCGACCTGAGGTTTAGAATGACATATGAGACAACCTTTGGTTATGACCTCTCCTTTTTGCATAAGATAATACATCTTAATTCCCTTATAAGATGTTATTCCGTCCTTTGGTTTCAGATTAATATTATTGTTCAGTGCTTTAAGGTATTCTCTCTCGTTAAAATCAGCCTCATTTTCCGGGCTCCGAGCATTAATGGCAGCATCTTTATAATAATAGTTTTCCTTATTAAATTTTTTAAAATAAATTTGCTGCTGTTTTATAGCATGTGTCGATGACATCCACTGGGGATTAAAATAACCTTTATCAATCTCATTCTTATATTTTTTCAGTAATTCTGGCTTTAAATTCTTCGCGAAATAACTATGAATCGATAAGTTTTTATCTAAGAGAATTTTAGCCTGTTTTTTAGCATATATCAAAGCCTCTCTTTTGAAGGTTTGATTAAAAAGAAAGATTGATGTACTGGATATTATTATAAAGATTACAACAAGAGCCAAAGTAAAATAGGTTGATATCTTAAATGTAGTTGTTTTCTTTTCCATAATACACATCACCTAAACTCAATTATTTTAAGAAAAGTACAGTGATATTACTCTATTAATTAGTTAAGGTCAACATTGAATATATGCTGACATGAGAAAAAATCAAATTTTGATAAAGGGTTTAATAAGCTTGAACTTGAAACAATGGCAATAGAATAGACATCCTTGTAGTATTTCTCTGATGTCTACTCTATGACAGATCAAACATGTGGATAAAAGAAGTGTGTCGATAAATTGATAAAAATTATGTACTTTTGACCATTATATTACTTTTTTAATGAGATTATATACTCATAGGCTCCCATAACTGCAGTTGCCCCATCTGCACAGGCTGTGACAATCTGTCTTAAGGAATCCTTTCTCATATCTCCTGCAGCATAGAGACCCTCAATTGCAGTTTTCATATGCATATCCACAATGATCTCTCCCCAGTCATTGGTTATCTCTTTAGGAAGATATTGGGTATTGGCATCATATCCAATAAAAATAAAAACACCATCAACATCTATATTCTTTTCAGTATTATCCTTAACATTCTTTACTGTAATAGAATTGATCTTTGTATCACCATTAATTGTTGAAACCACAGAATCATATACCGGCTCTACAATTTCCTCTGCCATAACTCGATCTTCAACTGCCTTAACAGCACGAAATTCATCTCTTCGATGAACAATGTAAACCTTACTGGCAAATCGTGTTAAAAAATATGCCTCTTCAAGGGCTGTATCCCCTCCTCCAATAACGGCACAAACCTTATCTTTAAAGAAAGCACCATCGCAGGTGGCACAATAAGAAACCCCTTTGCCCATAAATTCAGCCTCACCTGGTACACCAAGTTTTCGAAGAGAAGCCCCGGAAGCTGCAACAACTGTCTTTGATTCAACAACAGTACCGTCAGTGAGCTTCACCTCAAAATATTCACCTATTTTCTCTACAGATTCAATATCACCATTGGTGACCTCAACACCAAGCCTTTTCGCCTGGCCCTCCATTGCAGACATGAGCTCCCATCCTGCTATTGGTTCAACAAATCCAGGATAATTTTCAACCTCAAAGGTATTCATCACCTGACCACCAGGTGCAAATTTTTCAATAATCTGCAGATCAAGGCCTGCACGAACTCCATATATTCCAGCAGTAAGGCCAGCAGGACCAGCCCCGATAATAATACAATCTTTCATGGTTATCTCCATCAATGGTAATTAATTATTTTATAGAATGGTAAAGAGCAAGGAATATTGTCAATAGGAATTTTTGAATTAATGGGGGATGGGAACCTGAAAAGAACAAATATATTTATGAAAAATCTGTAAACATCATATTCAAATAATTTGTCAATACAGACAGAAATAACCTGTCTGCATTGACATTTTTTAATTTAATCAAAATAATCTAAAGAGAACTCCTAATCGAACATACATTTGAATGGGAATTTTATAATTAAGTCCATTAAAATCCAACTTACTATCAAGATCTCGCCATCCAACAGTATCTACAGTAACACCTTCATTCATTTTAACTAACTTCAAATTTTCAAAAATATCATTATACACAGGAATGATAATTCCAAATGAAATTAAAATTTCTACATATTTTGAAAGATATATAGCACATCCAATCTCTGGAGTTATATTTAAAATATTAAAATTGCTAGAATTAATATTATAAGATTGAGTTTCACCATCAATAACATTTATACCGCCTCGATGAACATATGCATTTGAAAATAAAAATTGATAACCTATACCTACAGCTGCATATGGAATAAAACCATCCAATTTTAAATTGAATTGCCCAAATACATCAATTTTACCTGAATGAGAATAATCAAAACCTGAACTTGAATATATATCAGTAGCTCCCCCATAGTCTTTCATTATATCTTTATAATGATCTGGAGCTAAAAAAACATAGCCAAACTCCATTCTGAGAGAGAATAATCGTGTAAACTCATATGACATAATTAAAGATAATGAAATACCCACTCCTTCAATTTTATCTATTGTTGCTACATCGACTTGATCAATTGCTTCGCTTGTATTAGCTGGCAATATTATTGAAGGATAATAGCCTTTACTTATATTCATCGAAGCATTTGTAGAAAAACCAATTGCAAATTTATTTCGCCCCTCTTCTCGAGAATAATCTCTTTTAGGCAACTTAAAATTCTCACCGGTGATTCTATTGATCAATTTAAATGCTAAATAACGTGATGCATCATCAATATCATCAACCTTTGTACACCTTTCTGATTCGGCAAATTTAACTCTTCCTGTTTCTACATCAATTACACGAACTGTCATGGTAAATACATTGCCAATCTTTGAGACAGTACCTACAAGAATTTTTTTTGCAGATAGAAGCTTTCCCATTTTAACTGCAGATTTAGAATCAGTAATTCCAGTCATCTGCAAACCCTGTTCTGCAACAATTGATTTAATTCGAGAGCGTTCAATTACATCAAAATACTGAGATTTTTTTGCAAGCTCAGTGTTAATATTCTCTGAAACCGCTCGAGCCAGATATTTTGTTACATTGTTTGGAACAAAATCTATTACTGCGAGTCTCATTTTTTTTTCAGCTGAGATAAGGGGAAATACACATAAAATAAATATGCATATAATCATTATCTTTTTCATAAATAATACCTTTCTATTTTTATATTCTGTTGACTATCAAATTCTTTATTGTATATGAAAGTGCAAATATCAAATAATGCAGACATTAAAGAAGCTATCTGCATTATAGAAAATAAATAGTATTAAAAGAGTCTAAAGAGAAACCCAACCTTTGCATAAATCTCTATAGGTAAAACTCCCTTTACACTACCATTAAATCCCTTCAATTTACTATCAATCGTTGGCAAATTTCCTGTAAGAGCAGAACTTCTAGGTATTGACTCTTTAATTTTAATGTTATCATAAACATCATAAAGAACAGGAATTACAGCACCTATTGCAAAAAACATCTCTACGTACTTTGAAAAATATATGGAACAACCAATCTCTGGTGTTAGATTCATGATATTTCCCTGTATTGATATTTGATAATTATTTCCATCTGAAACACTACTATCGTAAACACTAAAATCACCAAACCTAGTTTCTTTTTCAGAGAGAAAAAACTGATATCCAACTCCCAAAGCAACATAGGGCATGAAACCCTCGAGTTTAAGATTAAATTGCCCAAAGACATCAATCTTCAGAGAATTATATACATAATAAAAGTTATTAGAAGAGATTGAAATATCGCCATAACTACTTGATGTAGGAGTCATGGTTCCATCTGATTGACCTGCACTAGTCAAAATATAAGTTGTATCTAATCTTAGTGTAAAAAAGCTTTTCAATTCATAGGACATTATAAAAGATAATGCCATTCCAATCGCAGCCATTTGATCAGCTGTATATAGAACTAATTCAGGATTAAAATCAGCAGGATTTGATCCACCAGGTAAGGACAATGTTGGATGAGATCCGTTACTTGCTGGCATTGAAACTTGAAAAGAAAAACCAATAGCAAACTTATTTCGCCCCTCCTCACGAGAGTAATCCCTCTTCGGCAACTTAAAATTTTCACCGGTGATTCTATTGATCAATTTAAAGGCTAAATAGCGTGATGCATCATCAACATCATCAACCTTTGTACATCGCTCTGATTCAGCAAACTTCACTCTTCCTGTTTCAACATCAATGACACGAACAGTCATGGTAAATACATTGCCAACCTTTGAAACAGTACCTACAAGAATTTTTTTTGCAGATAGAAGCTTTCCCATTTTAACTGCAGATTTAGAATCAGTAATTCCAGTCATCTGCAAACCCTGTTCTGCAACAATTGATTTAATTCGAGAGCGTTCAATTACATCAAAATACTGAGATTTTTTTGCAAGCTCAGTGTTAATATTCTCTGAAACCGCTCGAGCCAGATATTTTGTTACATTGTTTGGAACAAAATCTATAACTGCTAAGCGCATCTTTTCAGCTGAAAAAATCGGAGATGCCATTAATACAATAATTATTAAAACTAAATAAAACTTTTTCATTATATGATACCTTTAAATTTTCTTAAATAATTTGCTTAATATTCCTATTAATAAAATATAGATTTCAAAATAGTCTAAAAAGAAAACCAACTTTGAGATACATTTGAATAGGCAAGACTCCTTTCATACCACTTAAATTAAGTTTAGAATCAAGATCTTCCCAACTACTTAAGGTTAAAGTTCCTCCATCATTTTCTGTTAATGTAACTTTTTTGAATACATCATATATAACTGGAATTACAAAACCAATTGTAAAAATAAACTCTACATATTTTGATAAATAAATTGCGCATCCAATTTCTGAAGTTAAATTCATTATATTACCATTAATCATATCAATTTTATATGAATCACTATTTCCAGCTTGTATGCTCTGAGAACTACCAGTACCACCACCTTCTTTTAAATAAAACTGATAACCAATTCCTAAAGCAACAAATGGCATAAATCCATCAAATTTTAGATTGATTTGTCCAAAGACATCTATTTTTCCAGCTTTATTAATAACAAAACCATTTACAAAGTATAAGTTAGAACTTGCATATGGTTTATCTCTTTCTTCATAATGCTCTGGTCCATCAATGATAAAACTAAAATCCATTCTAAGGGTAAAAAAACTAACAAATTCATATGATATAATCAATGAAATAGATTGTCCTAAATTCTTAATTTTATCTGTTGGTAATAAACCAACCTTAAAAGGATCACCTTCATTTGCTGGAAAAAGTAATGAAGGATAATATCCCTTACTTATATTAATTGATGCTTGATATGAAATACCAATTGCAAATTTATTTCTTCCCTCTTCTCGAGAGTAATCTCTTTTCGGTAACTTAAAATTCTCACCAGTAATTCTATTTATCAATTTAAGTGCGAGATATCGAGATGCATCATCTACATCGTCCTCTTTTGTACAACGTTCAGATTCTGCAAAATTTACTTCACCAGTTTCAACATCTATAACTCGCACAGTCATAGTGAAGACTTTGCCAACTTTAGACACTGTACCCACAAGAATTTTCTTTGCAGATAAAAGCTTTCCCATTTTAACTGCTGATCTTGAATCAGTAATTCCTGTCATCTGTAAGCCCTGCTCTGCAACAACAGACTTTATCTTTGATCGTTCAATAACCTTAAAATATTCTGTTTTTTTAGCAAATTCTGTATTAATATTCTCCGATACTGCACGTGCTAAATATTTTGATACATTATTTGAAGAAAAATCTACAACAGCTATAGGCATTTTTTCTGCAGAAACAAGAGGCAAAGCAAAAAAGAATACTATGCTCACAATTAGAATCTTTTTCATTAGTCTTCCCTTTCAATTTTAGGTTTTGTTAAGTAACTGAAATTCAAATATTAAGTGCAGCTATTTGCACCCAAATGTTTATCAAAATATAATCAAAAAGACGTATTCATTTTTGTCAATATTTCAATGACAATTTTTATTTTTCAAGGAATGAACGACCAGTTTTAAGGAATGAACAACAATTATCTTGATTAATTCATTATAGTTAAAATATTTTTTATCAATGGTTAATATAAAAATCAACAAAACTTCAAAATTGTCAGGAAGATGGGATTCTTTTAAAACAATATAAAGATGAACTACAAAAAATCAATGACTGAAAGGACATATATATCACGATCAACATTCAAGTTCAACTTCAGATTAAAATTACTCCAAATAACAGTTGACAGATTAATCCATTTTTATTTTTGTCTATTCTTCAAATTAAAATTTTAAGGAAAAATAAATCAAATCATGATGCGGCAAAATTCACATCCAGCAGTTTTTATTAAAAAAACCACTCTTTGGAATAAGAGGCGGCTGTCTTATGTGTGCTGATTTTGTAATTATATTATAGCATTCTAAAAAGCCCCGCTGATAAAAACAGCGGGGCTTTTTTTTTATAAAAATAAAACAGGGAGGTACTAGAATGAATCAACAAAGAACATGGCAAGAGATTATTTTTCTTGCTGCACCGGTAGTTATCTCCAAACTCTCTTTTACTATAATGGGGTTAGTGGATATTGCCATGGTTGGCAAGCTGGGAGCAACAGAGCAGGGAGGAGTTGGTATTGCTACAACCTTTTTGATTACAATCTATGTTTTAGGTTTAGGTATGATCACCGTAGTAAACAGCTTTGTTTCACAATATCGAGGTGCTCAAAAGCCTGATCTCTGTGGTCAGGTATTAAACAATGCATTATTTTTAGCAGTTATAATTGGTTTTTTTAACATGGCTTTTCTTATTGCATCAGAACCGCTTTTTCTACTATCAGGATTAAGTGAAGGCGTAAGCAAAGCCTCTTATGATTATATATTTTTCCGTGCTCTTGGAACACCTGCAGTATTTATTTATTTTTCATATAACTCTTATATTGAAGGTGTTGGTAAAACTCAAATCACGATGAAGATCAGCCTCATTGCAAATATTGTAAACATCATTGGAGATTATATTTTCATTTTTGGATGGGGAATTATTCCTCCAATGGGTGTGAAGGGTGCTGCAATAGCAACTGCCTTGAGTAACACATTCATACTTCTCTGTTTAATGTGGACTGTTCACAAACCAGGGAGCTATTTCAAGGAATTTGGCAACAGATATATCTTTAAGCCTTTACAATGGACTATGATAAAAAAATTGATCACAGTTGGATCACCGGTGGGAATGCAGTATTTCATGCAACACTCTGCTGTATTGCTCTGCAATATATTTGTAGGACAGGTTGGTGACATTGATCTGGCTGCAAGTCAGGTAACAATGAGAATAATGAGCATCAGCTTTATGACTGCCTGGGGTATATCAATAGCAACAACAACCCTTGTAGGCAAATATCAAGGAATGGGAAACCAAAGGAAAGCATATTACATAGGCTTACATGCAAATGCTCTAGCACTTATTTTCACTGTTTTCTGTTCAACATTGTTTATGCTAATTCCAGAAGTTTTCGTTCAGGTATTTTCTTCTTCTAAAAAAATAATTAAACTGGCGTCAATTCTATTAAGGATTGCTGCTTTCTTTCAGATCTTTGACAGCATAAGCCTTGTTAGTTCAGGGGCACTCAAAGGAGCAGGAGATACGATGTGGCCCTTTAAAACAAACAGTGCCATAAACTGGTTCATTGGAGTTCCACTTGTATATATCTTCACAATCAAGGCAGAACTCGGAGCCATTGGAATGTGGCTTGGAATGCTTGCCATGATAATATTTCAGGCAATAGCTATGTTTTTAAGATTCAGACATGGACCCTGGAAAAAGATTAAAATCATAGAGATATAAATGAGTTGAAAGACAGAGGGGAACCACGAAAAAGCACGAATTACACGAAAATTTTAGGTTTTACTTTAAATGATATTAGATAAATATATATCTTGTAGTACTTCTGTTAATGATAAAAGTTCAAAAAGATACATCAAAGTAATAAGAAATTTTTAAATTATTATAGTTTAGGTGTTATCTAAAAGTAGAGAACGGAGTTTTTACTTGATACTTCTCTTGTACATATGATACATTTATATAATTAATTTGATCTTTTTCAAAAGATTAAAAAATACTTAAAGAGATGTGCACCAACTATTTCAACACCTGAAAAATAACTTTAACCTTTCGTGAAAATTCGTGGTTAAACTTTTTTCAATTTCATGATGATCTTCCAAGACTTTAGACTTTCGACTCCATTCTTACTTTTTCTGTTAGATTATTGACAATTTTTTTTTTCTATGTAATAGTATCACAAAGGGGGACCATAAGGTATGCACAACAATATTTACGTTAGTTTTATTTCCTATGGAGCCCTCATAGCCTTAGTTTTCATGACCTTTGCAACAATTCTCTTTACTTCAATCAAAGATAAATCAAAGGCAACAAAAACAATTATATTAATTTTCTTCTTTCATACATTTCACCACCTGGCCTATGTTCTGGGTTTTACCTTTTATCATCCATTGGGAGCATATCATCGATGGTTATCGGTTTTCAGTGTTTTGCCAGCTATATTATATATGGGACAATTTTTCTTCCATTTCCCTTATGATTGGCAATTAAAAAAAGCCAGAATCATATTCATCATTCAGTGGATTATTTCGATTATAGTTACATCCTATTTTATTATAAAATCATTATCAGCACAAAAAATATATCACTTCGATGGTCACTTCTATGATCTGAATCTAAGTTCTGAAAGCTCACTTATTGGATTATTAATATTACTGTACACATTTGTTTTTGCAGTAATTGCCATTAGAAGAGCCAAAACATTAAAAGGCAGAGACCGAATGGCTGTCCTCGCTATCATGGGTTCTTTTCTCATTGTTACTGTAGTGCCTGGTGTTGCCAATGTATTACAAAAAAGAGGTCTTTTAGAGAGTGATGTTTTCCATATACTCTTCACCCTTCTCACTGTTCTGGGATGGTTTTTCACTGTTGTTCTATATATAAATCTTTCAAAGGACCGCTCAACATTTATGGTTAAAATAATTGGAGTAACATTAGTAACAATGTTAATCTTTTTATTATGGATAAACTATTTTATTTTGCAAAAACTAGACCAAAACTACGATGTATTACATCAAAAAGAGACAGCAAAAATAATTCTCAATAAAAACTACAAACCAAAAGATCTTCGTTATATTATTAAATACTCTCTTAAAGACGGATCTCTCAGATTACAGAAGAATGACAAAATAATCCTCAGAAAAAAACTCTATATTAAAAATGAATTTAAGAACACAGAGGCCTTGCAGTCTATTATGGCATCACAAAGCAACAAAGACACCTACGATGTTTTTGAAAAATCAGGAAATCATCTTATCGCTCTTGAGAAATATCTGCTGTCAAAGGGTTTCATAGATGTAACTGAAAAAACTGCAAATAAAAATAGAATTATTGAAGTATTAAAAGACTTCAACAAAACAATCAAAACCTTGAGAAACCAGATATATTCAACAAGTGAAATAGATACCAAGAAATCAATCCTTTCAATTTTAAAAAAGGCACCCATTGAAACAAGACCTATAGCCATAGCTATTTCCAATAAATTAAGAACATCATCAATAAAAGCAAAGGGAACAAAAAACTATGCTTTATCATTTCTTGCTCCTGTAATTCCACAGGGTGTTCGTCTTTACAGAGGTGAAGACAGCACAGAAAAACATTATATAGCCTTTAAAACCTATGATTCAAAAAAAGAAATTTTTTTTGAGGCAGGTTATTCATATCGGCAATACCGGTCTTTCATTGATGAAACATCAATGGTTATGGTAGGTTTCTTAATAACCTTAGTATTCATTGTTCTCATTGGATTCAGGTTTTTCTTTTTACGAGCACTGGTTGATCCTCTAAATACACTTCTCAATGGGCTCAATGAAGTAAAATCAGGAAACCTTGATGTTAATATTCCCATTATAGTTGAAGATGAAATTGGATTCCTTACGAGAAATTTCAATCTCATGGTGAGCACTATTCGATTTGCCAAAAAAGAACTCGAAGATTACACAACCCATTTAGAAGAAAGGGTTGATGAGAGAACTGCTGATTTACAAAAAACCAAGGATGCCCTCTGGGGTGAAATGAGGCTTGCTCGAAAAATTCAAACCATACTACTACCTGATGCCCCTGAGTTAAATGACTTTGATGTAGCAGTGTATATGGATCCTGCAGATGAGATTGGTGGTGATTACTATGACTTCATAAACACCGGAGACAGCTGGTGGATTGTCATTGGTGATGTTTCTGGACACGGAGTACCATCAGGATTATTGATGATGATGGCTCAAACATCTATTAAAACAATTGTATATAATCACCCTGACATGGATCCTTCTGAACTTTTAACGAAACTCAATAGAATTCTCATAGAAAATATTACTGGACTTGGTGTTGATAAATTCATGACAATAACCGCTTTGAAATACAGCAATAATGGTGAATTTCAGTATTCAGGTCTTCATGAAGATATGTTTCTTTTAAAGAAAAACAGTACTACTGTAGATAGAATTAAAACAAAGGGGATGTGGCTTGGTCTCACAGATGAGATTGGTCACTATCTTCAAACAGAATCATTTATGGTAACACAGGGCGATATATTATTTCTCTATACTGACGGTTTGGCAGACCTCTTAGATCAAAACAATATGGCATTTTCAAAAGAGGGAATAATAAACATTTTAGAAACAAAAAAAGATTCGTCTATCGATGAAATTAAGAGTGAAATACTGACAACAATTAAAGATTATGAACAACGTGATGATGTAACATTTCTCTTGTTAAGAAAAAAATGAGTATGGATCATCGAAGGTAAAGCTTTTCTCTCTAAATAAAAACAAACATACATCTACAATACTTGCATCAAGAGATTTCCCCTTTTCCTCTTCTAATATGGATAATGCCTTTTCAATCCCCAAGCCTTCTCTATAAGGACGATGAGAACTAATGGCTTCTGTAATATCAGCAACAGCAATAATTTTTGCCTCTAAAATTATATCATCTCCCTTAATTCCAAGGGGATAGCCAGAGCCGTCAAGTTTTTCATGATGCTGATATGCAGCCATTGCAACTGGCCAGGGAAATTCAACCTGATTTAATATTTCATAAGAGATTATAGGATGAGTTCTAATGAGATTCATCTCTTCTTTTCGAATGCCTCCTGGTTTACTTAATATCTCAGAAGGAACAGTAATTTTACCAATGTCATGTAACATGCCAGCAACGTAAATACCCTGAATCTGCTGGTGATGAAGATTCATCTCCTGGGCAATAGACCGAGCCAAAACAGCAACCCTTTGCTGATGATGACCGGTGTATGGATCCTTTAATATGCCGATCAATGAAAGAGTTTTAATCATTTCATTAACTATGCGTTCTTGATTGTCGAGACTTTCTCTTAAAAGGGCCTGAGCTAATTCTCTGGTTTTTAATTCATCTTCAAGTTCCTGATTTCTCTTTTCAAGTTCTCTTTGTGAAAGCTCAAGACCAACAGCATTTTTAACCAGGCCTTCTGTGTATTCCCTGAGTTGAAATGAGAGCTCATCAACCTCCTTGAGATCATGAGCATAGATAGAAACAATACCCTTTGTTTGTCCTCTGAAAACCTGAAGTTTTAAATGCTTTTCATTTTTGCTGGTTTCTGTTTCTAATTCAAAAATTTCATCACTTTCGATGATGCAAGAAACAACCTTTTTCAATGAACCCAAAGAGAAAATCTTGCCTAAAGAATCTTCTAATGATTCCTTTCCTGTAAGGTTAAAAAGACTACGAAAGAGGGAATTGCCGTGCCAACTGTAAAATCTACCATCGTAAAAAGCCATAGCAATATGAGGATTATCACCAATGGTCTGCTGTAAAATATCTATTTTTTCATCTCTACTCATATACTATGACATTTCAAGAGAAATCAAATCAGGAAAAAGTTGTTTCATAACATGGACACTGCTTTCTTGCCAGGTAATATCTGGATTAAAACGAATTGAAATCTGATAACGTTCGTCATTTGCAAGGTCATTCAATCTCATAATCCATGTAATGACAGTTTTAATACCACTGGAATTCATAAATTCTAATAAAGTAAAATCTATTGTAATAGTCTTTTCTTTAAAAAAGATGAGAGCATCATGAATCTTGGCTAAATAGGGAGATATCTCTATACCAGGCTCTCTCATGTCAATGATTCCGTCAAAGACCAGCCGTGCACCTGATTCCTCTTCGAGAAGAGATATGGATACTTTATCTAACTGCAATGGCTGAACATTTAGACTGCTCATTAAAACCTCCCTAACTGGTAAATTCAGCATGAACAGTTATAAACTGATCATTGTATGATGGAGAAATATTGGCATTTGTTTCATAACGAATTCGAGCAAGACCAATATTACTCTCTTTATCCATTTTGGTAGCGCTTTCCTTCATTCGTTTCATATATGCTTCTAATGGAGGAAGATTGTTTATTTCTGTAATTATATTATTTAAAATTTCGTATTGATCTTCAGATCCATGATTTCGTACCGTTACATTTATCTGATGACTGTTTTTGAGTACTTCAAGATTTATTTCTATACCATCTTCAACAGAGTATTTTATTGCATTTTCAACTAATTCATTAACTGCCATTGCTATGCGGTCTGCCCTTTTTTTGTCATCAAGGGTAATTGCAAGAAAATTAATAATGAAATTTCTAACTGTTGAAATATACTCCCAGTTAGGTCCAAAACGAAGTTCAACAAATGCCTTTTTTCCATCAATAATTGTAGAAGTCATAGCATATCTCCTAACTATAAAATAGCATAAATGGGAGAATACATCTACAACTTTTTAAATTTTTATACCAATAAAAAGTTGAAATGATGATTTTAATTAAATTATTAAAAAAAAAGGCAATCTTAACTATCTATAGTCTTTCCATATAGACAGCATCATCTACTGAATCAATTTCATTGAGCCTTACACGAACCTTATCTTTGATTGATGTTTCAACAGTATATCCACAATAATCCGGTTGAATCGGTAACTCTCTATTCGCTCTATCAACAAGAGTAAAAAGACGAATAATCTGAGGGCGACCAAATGTAGTGAGAGTTTCAAGTGCAGCTTTTATCGTTCTTCCGGTAAACAAAACATCATCTACCAGAAGAATGACCATACCAGTTATATCTATTTCTATTTTAGTTTCTTTTATGAGAGGAAGAACTCCTCTGGTTGCAAGATCATCCCGATGAAATGTTATGTCTAAGGTCCCGCTCTTGATCTCTGATCCTGATAATTCATGAAGTTTTTGTCTTATTCTTCGAGCAAGTTCAACACCACGAGTTTGAATTCCAATTACTGCAAAATTATTTAGATCACTGACATCCTCAATTATTCTTTCAGATGCCTCTGCAATTATTTCATCAATATCATCTTTATTTAACAGTTGTTCCTGCATCACGTTACCTCTTTATGATATTCCTGTATAGAGCAAACAGAGATACCATTACTGGTTTTCACTTCAAGTAGACCACGAATCACCGCCTTTGCAGCCTGAATTGTAGTCATAATGGGGATGTGATAGCGTACAGCAGATTGTCTTATGGAAAAAGCATCGTGATTTGACATCTTTCCGACAGGTGTATTAACAATGAGCTGAACATCACCATTTTTCACCAGGTCAACTATATTTGGTCTGCCTTCACTTACCTTAAACACGCGTTCACAGGGAATTCCATGATCTGTATAGAATTGTGCAGTACCTTCGGTACCTACAATCTTAAAGCCCTGCTCATGGAGCTTTTTTACCTCTGGAAGAAGTTCATCCTTAGACCTTCTATTTATACTTAAAAACACAGTACCTTCCATAGAGAGCTTATCGCCAGCAGCGATTGTAGCTTTGTAAAAAGATTCACCAAAGTTTCTTGAGATTCCCATTACCTCACCGGTTGATCGCATTTCAGGTGAGAGAAGAGTATCCTCTCCGGGAAATTTATTAAATGGCAGAACAGCCTCTTTTACACTAACAAAAGGAACCTTCTTCATCTTTAAGAGACCAAATTCCTTTAGCTTCTTGCCATTCATAACCTTCACTGCAATCTTAGCCAGAGGAACACCAGTAGTTTTTGAAACAAAGGGAACGGTTCTCGAAGCTCTGGGATTAACCTCAATAACGTAGAGTTCATCATCTTTAATTGCAAACTGAATATTTAAAAGTCCCAGAACACCAAGTTCATGTGCTAGTGCACCGGTTGTTTTTTCAATCATCTCCATCATTGACTCATCAATTGATACAGGGGGGATAATACAGGCTGAATCACCTGAGTGAACACCAGCCTCTTCAACGTGTTCCATGATAGCACCAATATAAACATCTTCACCATCACAGATTGCATCAACATCTATCTCAACTGCATCTTCAAGAAACTTATCGACCAAGATAGGATGTTCTGGTGAAAGTTCAACAGCAGTATTTATATATTCAATAAGACTTGCTTCATCATAGACTATTGACATTGCTCTGCCACCTAAAACATAAGATGGTCTCACAAGAACAGGATATCCAATTCGTGTAGCAATCTTTATTGCCTCTTCCTGGGTAAATGCGATGCCATTGTCTGGCTGTTTGAGATTTAGTGTATTAACAACCTCAGCAAAACGCTCTCTGTCCTCTGCTCTATCAATTGAATCTGGACTTGTTCCAAGAATTGGAACACCATTTTCTTCAAGCATTGTTGCAAGTCTGAGAGGTGTTTGACCACCAAACTGTACAATAACACCATCGGGTTTTTCTTTTTCATATATATGAAGAATATCTTCAAGAGTCAGCGGCTCAAAATAAAGTCTATCAGAGGTATCATAATCAGTAGAAACTGTTTCAGGATTTGAATTAACCATAATTGATTCAATTCCCTCGTCTCTCAATGCAAAGGATGCATGACAGCAGCAATAATCAAACTCAATACCCTGACCAATTCTATTTGGTCCACCACCGAGAATCATTACCTTCTTATTGTCTCCTGTACGGGTCTCATCCTCATCATCATATGCTGAGTAGTAATATGGAGTAAAGGCTTCGAACTCACCACCACAGGTATCAACAACTCTAAATCCAGGAAAGATTTCATTTTCTTGACGAAAACGTCTGATAAGCTGTTCTTTTCCTTTAATCTTCATGGCATAATCACGTTGTGCAGATGCTCCCCTGTCATAGAGTTCATCCATTGCTTCTTTATCAATTATATATCCTAGCTGACGATCGGAAAAACCAAGTTCCTTCATCTTTAAAATCGAATTCTGTTTCAGTCCATCCTTCTTATACTCTTCAACAAATTCATTTTCTGCATCAACTATCTCTTTCATCTGATTTAAAAACCATGGATCTATCGAAGTTAGAGTATAGAGCTGCTCGAGACTCCATCCTAAATCCAGGGCCTCTCTGAGATAAAAAATTCTCTCATCTCGGGGATTCATCAATTCTTTTTCAAGAGTTGCCTTTACCTGACGCTCTGGAAGGTCTTTTATAAGGTTTCTAATCTTCTGATTTCCATCTGATCCAAAACCATATCTGTCAGTTTCTAAAGATCTCAATGCCTTCTGCAATGACTCTTTAAAGGTTCTACCAATTGACATGGCTTCACCAACAGATTTCATTTGGATTCCCAATGTGGGGTCAGCCCCCTTAAACTTTTCAAAGGCCCATCGAGGAGCCTTCACAACAACGTAGTCAATAGTTGGTTCAAATGAAGCAGGAGTTTCTCTTGTTATGTCATTGGAAATCTCATCAAGGGTAAAACCAACTGCAAGCTTTGCTGCAATTTTTGCGATAGGAAAACCTGTTGCCTTTGATGCCAATGCAGAGCTTCGACTAACCCGGGGATTCATCTCAATTATAATTACACGGCCGTTTTTCGGGTTAATGGCAAACTGTATATTTGATCCGCCTGTATCAACACCAATCTCTCTGATAATATCAATGGACATATTTCTTAGATTCTGGTATTCCTTATCAGTCAATGTCTGCTGAGGTGCTACAGTTATTGAATCACCTGTATGAATACCCATTGGATCAATATTTTCAATTGAACAGATAATTACAACATTATCTGCAGTATCTCTCATTACCTCGAGCTCAAATTCTTTCCATCCAAGAACAGATTCTTCTAAGAGAACCTGATTTATTGGTGATTCATCAAGGCCCTTTGTAACAAGTTCATTAAAATCTTCTTTATTATAAACAATATTTCCACCAGTACCACCAAGGGTAAATGCTGGGCGAATGATGAGAGGAAGCTTAATCTCTTCCATTATTTTATGAGCCTCGTCAATGTTAGAAGCTAATCCAGATTTAGGAACATCAAAACCTAACTTGAGAATAGCCTTTTTGAAAAGATCTCTATCTTCTGCTTTTTTTATTGATTTTATATTTGCTCCAATGAGCTCAACACCGTATTTATCAAGAATACCCTGCTCAGCCAGATCCATTGTCACATTAAGGGCTGTTTGACCACCCACTGTTGGCAAAATAGCATCTGGTTTCTCTCTGGCAATTATCTGTTCTATAACCTCTGCAGTAATTGGTTCAATATAGGTTTTATTTGCTAATTCAGGGTCTGTCATAATTGTTGCGGGATTTGAGTTTATAAGAACCACCTCATAGCCCTCTTCACGTAATGCTTTACAAGCTTGTGAGCCTGAATAATCAAATTCGCAGGCCTGACCAATTACGATGGGTCCTGACCCTATTATCATTATTGTCTTAAGATCTTCTCTTTTTGGCATAATTCCCTCTAGACTTCAGTATTATGAAATCAAGGCTTTTCACAACCATATTTGTCAATAAAAATTCAGTATTAATTCACAGGCTACTAATAGGGTTATTTTGCTTGATTTTATTCATTGCATTTATAATAGTAACACTTTATGAGTAACAGTATTAGTTACCAATTGTATTTAATAGAAATAAAAAATCTAACATATTATTAATAAAAATAAAGAATAAAATGGCAAACGAACAAAAGAGTATTGAAAAAAAAAGACATATTCTTGAATCACTCAAGAATCTCCTTGAAAACAAGGTTTATTCACAGATATCAATGGAAGATGTAGCTGCTGAAGCTGGTCTTTCCAAGGGTGGTCTGCGTCATTACTTTCCCACAAAGGAAGAACTTCACATGGCTCTCATTGAAGATTTCTTTCATCAGATTGAAGAAGATCTGGTTTTCGTCATGCAGGGAATCGACAGTGATGATAAGGCATTTGTCTCCACACTCTTTGGAGTTGAGCGTTTTATGCTGCAAAAAAGAAACATTAAACTTCTTATCAATATAATTCTCTATGGCTTTGAAGACCCAAAGATATTAGCGGTAATTCAAAGCTTCCTGAGAAATCAACTCAAGACTATTGAAACTATTATTAGTGATTCAGCTGAAAACAAAGATGAAAGCAATATACAATTTTACGGAAGAATTACACAAATTATCCTTCTCTGTGCAGGTTTAATGGAGTCTCTTGATCCCATAAAGATGGACAGTGTTCGTGTTGTTGAATTTCTTTTAAAGCTCTCCAAGGGCAAGGTCATTAATCCAGATTCTGAAGATAATCAAAAATCTTAATATTATCTTCCTTTGAAATAAGAGAAAAAGGTCCTCCTCCAATAAAAAGAGTTTCTCCATTTTTTTCTTTAAAGATATGCCATGAAAGTTTAATGCTCGTAATAATCTCATTTGAATCCAGATAAAGCTTCACAAAAAAATCATTTTTTTCAAAAAGTGAATCAAAGTACGATTTACTCTCCCCTATAATTTCAAATCCGATTCCCCCCTGACAGATATCATGAACAATACCCTTCATTGAATCATTGATCTCTATAGAAATAACGCCATTATCTTTAGGTGAAACAATAAATCTCTTTCCCTGTCTTTTATTCATTAGATTGCCTATTGTAGATTATTTTAATTGACATTAAGAATTAATAGATATATCATAAAAGTTGTCAAACATAAAAGGCTCAATACAGCCTACTTTCAACCCATGGAGGGACACTATGAAAAAGATTTTTCTACCGGTATTACTGATACTATTAATGATTGCACCGGGTTTTACTCAAGATAAGGACACAAAAAAGAAAGAAAAAATTGGTGATAAAGTCTATTATGAGCATGTACTAGAAGATTTTGAAACCACTAAATATACCCAGAAGAACCTTCAGTTTCGTATTTCCAGAGGGCAAGAGGGATCACTTTCAATTAGAGATCAGTATCCTGCACCCATTGGAAAATCAAAAAAATATCTCGGTATCAAAATCAAGGGTAAAAAAGGTGACTTCTATCAAATTATGCCTGAAAAAGAACTCATTATTAACAAATACTGTAGATCAATAGCTGTATGGGTTTATGGAAAACGTTTTTCCGGTGAACTCTCTTTGCTACTCCAGGATGCAACTAAACAAAATCATAGACTGGTTCTTGGAAGTCTTAATTTTCTTGGCTGGAGAAAGCTTATAGTGAAGATGCATAACAATATTAAACAGGAAGATGAATATCTGAACCAAAAGCGAGTCATGAAAATTCTACAGATTCAATATCGCCCTCAAAATATTGATATTCACCCAAGATGGCAATATTTCTATATTGATGATATTTCTGTTATGGCAAGAGATAAATATACTGATCGTCAGAGTGATGACTGGTAGATAGTAGTCTAAAGTTATTAGTCGAAAGTCTAAAGTTAGAGGTTACTTAAATAAAAACTTTTGACTTTTGACTTTGAGACTTTTGAATCTCACCAATAAACTACTGACTTTCCGCTTTTTGGATGTTTACCCAAAATACACTTAAATAATATGATCTTTCAATAATTTAGCAGGAATGATTTCATTTTGTTATTACCCTGCAAGCAATACTATCTTCTTTTAATAATACAACTACCTCTGGCTTCATTGTGGTTCTAATCACAATACTGGGATCAATAAGAGTTTCAACAATAGTATTTGAGTTGTAATTGCAGGTTTTGATGAAATAATTCTTCTGAGGCTACCCGCTGTTTTATGTCCTATATTTTTCCAAAAAAAATAAGACAGGAGAGAAGGTATATTAAAATAATCTATTTCATAGGCTATGATAAACAAGAGCCTTTTTTATCTAAGATTAATTTGAATTACTAAACAAGGGTTATAACTTTTTCTACTCGAGCACAGGCAATACAGAGTCTTAAACCCTCTTTTTCATTCTTAACAGGAACATAAAAATGATTAAGTTTATTGATAATTATTCCACACTTTGAGCATTTCATTTGAATACCCTCCACACAAAGATGTTATACCTATTATATAAATCGGTATAAAATACCATATCATGAAGAAGAATATTTATTTTTTAACTGAATTGTCCCTCATTTCACTTTACAAAGATTATTTTTTAAGCTATAGTCATCAAATAGAATAATAATAAAAAAAATTATTTACACTTTAAACCAATATTCTAAGATCTGCCAATTATCTAGATGTGGAGATACCATGGCTGAAAAGAAAACTGTAAAAAAGACCGTTAAAAAAGCCTCAATAAAGAAATCTGCTGCGAAAAAGAGTGCTTCCAAGAAAGCTGTTAAAAAAGTAACTAAAAAAACAGCTATAAAGAAAGGAGCCCTAAAGAAAACTGTAGCAAAGAAGACTAATACAAAGAGAGCAACAAAATCACGAAGTAAACGAAAATCAAATCTGCTTCGTCTGTGCAGTATCATGAATAAAATGACTTCAGATGCTGTTGATAAAGAGATTATTCGAAGATTTAAGATTATTATAGATACCAGTGAAGAGGATATCACTAAAACTCAGGCTGATGAGATTCTCAAAGAGCCCGAAACTATAGTTCCAAATTCATATCACGAAAGCCTTCAACCCTATATTAAACACTATCTCTTCATGCTTAAAAGAAGTAAGAAACATGAAAATAACGATTAAAGCTTTTGCTACTGTAAAGGATATCTGCGGTTTTGACAGCAAAGATTTCACTGTTGAAGATGGATTGTCTGTTTCTGAGATTTTATCATCTCTTGAAAAAGACTATCTCCCATTAAATGAATCCAGAGGAAAGCTCCTCTATGCCGTAAATGATGAATACGTTAACATAGAAGAAAAGCTTAATGATAATGATATTTTAGCTATTTTTCCTCCAGTAAGTGGTGGATAATTATGAAAAAAATATTATTTCAAAAAGATCCTATCAACGTATCTGAGGCTATTTCTCTTTGTGGTACTGATATAGATGGCTCAATTCTCACCTTTATAGGTCAAGCCCGTAATAAATCAAGAGAGATGAAGGTGACCCATCTTGACTATGAGATTTATCCTTCAATGGCTGAAAAAGAGATGAAGAAGATCGTTGATCATGCATGTGACAAATGGGATCTCACTGATTGTATAGTTATACATAGATTTGGACCTGTTAAGATTGCTGAAGCAAGCATATTGATTGCGGTTTCTTCACCTCATCGGGTAGATTCCTATGAGGCTTCCCGCTATATTATTGATACTATTAAAAAAACTGTACCAATCTGGAAAAAAGAATTCTATGAAGACGGCACTCAGTGGATCACTGACCGCAGCTGATATTCTTTTATGCTTTCTCATCCCCAATATTTTTATTAAATCTTTTCAACAATCTTCTCTATTTTTATTGAAATATAACTACACTCAATTATACTAGTTAAAAAAAATGGATACTTTATGACACTACAAAAGGGAAAATATATAATCCTCCTCGGTGATGGAATGGCAGATGAAGCCATTGCTGAACTTCAGGGGAAAACCCCACTTGAGGCTGCCCACACTCCTCATATGGACTCTGTGGCTTCTCAGGGAATCACAGGAATGGTTCAGACTGTTCCAAAGGGCATGGCTCCAGGGAGTGATACAGCCAATCTCTCAGTTTTCGGATATGACCCAAAGATCTATTACACAGGACGGGCTCCCCTTGAGGCTGTGAATATGAATATACCAATGACATCAAAGGATGTTGCCTTTCGATGCAATATTGTTACCTACAAAGACCAGTGTATGCATGATTTCAGTGGACATCATATTGAAACAGAGTTTGCAAAAATCATTATTGATGAAGTAAATAAAAATCTCAAAGGAGATTTTCTTCAACTCTATCCTGGAATTTCATATAGACATATTCTTCTATGGAAGGATTATCCCTTTGACGAAATAACCTATGGTACTCCACCCCATGATATTCATGACAAACCTCTAAAGGACTTTTTACCAACAGGAAAGGGAAAAGATATTATCAATGATTTCATGCTAAAGTCTCAAGAGATAATTGAAAACTCCGCAATAATTAAAGGAGCTTCAAGTCACTATCAGGGAGACCCCTCAGCTTTCTGGATATGGGGAGGCGGTTATGCCCCTACCCTTGATCCTATGTCTACAAAATACGGCTTAGATGGCTTTACTATTTCTGCTGTTGATCTTATTCACGGCATTGGTAAAGCAGCTGGTATTTCCTCTCTTTCTGTTGATGGTGCTACAGGGTGGATCGATACAAATTATGAGGGAAAGGTGGAAGCCCTTTTAAAAAATATCGATTCATGTAATTTCACATATCTTCATGTTGAGTCTCCTGATGAGGCAGGTCATGCTGGTAATCTTGAATACAAAATTCAAGCTATAGAAGATTTTGACAAGCGTATTGTGGGGCCAGTATTAGAGGGGATGAAAAAGTATGAAGAATATACCATTCTTGTTATGCCGGATCATCCGACCCCTTTATCAACGAGAACCCACACCGATGAAGCTGTTCCCTTTGCTTTAATAAGCAACACTGAACGCTTTGATAAAAGATTCGCTGCAGAATCATACAATGAAATTTCATCAAGCAAAACAGGACTCTTCATAGAAGAAGGCCATAATATGATTAATCTCATGATACATGGAAACAGGGAATAACAGATGAATAAAAAAGGAAAAATAGTATTAGCACTCTCAATTATTTTAACCATATGTCTCACTCTCTATCTTGTTTTTAAAGAAGACACTATTCACACAGCCATGAGTCACTATGATGATCATGATTATGATTCTGCAATTGAGGTCTTTAATACACTTTTATCCACAACAAAGGGAACAGATAGAGAACATATGCTTTTTTACCGTTGTCGCTCTATGGATAAACTAATCACCCAACTCAATAAAAAATATCAAGATGAGCTCATTGATCTAAAAAAATATGCCAAAACTGATAAAGAAGAATATGAAGAAACACTGCTCTATCTGAAAAAAAAGATCCGAAAGATGAATCTCATAACCAAGAGCGGTCTCTATCTTATTACTGTCCCCGGAATCCCCAGAATAACAGGGAGAGACACTTTTTGCAAGGAGCTTGAGAAAAAATATCCTGCAAGCCCCTTTGTTATTGAATATAAATATGAACGTATTCTTTCTCACCTCAATTCTGGAAACCCTGAAGCACTAAAAATAGCTGTTAACTTTTACAAGAAATATCCTGCTACTCCCAGAGGCAAAGAGATTCTTGCAAAGATACATATTATGTTAAGGGAAAAACAATCTATTGATTCAACTCTCTTTAAGGAATTAACAACAATAGTTACTGACAAAATATTCAGATGTAAAAAAGATCGTGTTAACCTCAGAAACAAACCAAACCTCAAGGGCAAGATTGTATCACTTGCACAAAAGGATGAGATATTCATTTTACTCCAGCGATCAACAGGAAAAACTACACTGGGTGGTCGTTCTTTTTACTGGTACAATATATTAAGAAATGATGGTTCAAGATCCTGGATATATGGTTCACTCATAGAGAAGGTAAATAATAGTATTGCCAATAAAGATAATAATAAAACTATAAAAACAAAGGATGATACTTTTGTAAATTAAGTTAACTTTCTGAATGTTTATCTTACACTAGCCATATAATGCTCTAATGTAGAAACCGATAACTATCGTTACTTATAATAGAGCATTATATAGTCAAATATCTTTATTTTCCAGCACATATCACACATCCCTTGATCTTCAGCTGAATCTTCTTTTCACCACGAGTCATCATTCCCATAAGATAGTTATCGGGTAGCATAATCTTTTTACACAGTGGACAGATTCGCTCAAGATGAGCACTATTGCCATAGCAGTGTGGACAGCCAAATACATGAACAACACTTGAGGATTCACCTCTATATTCATGAGATATAACTTTTTCATGTGATTCCAGCAGAGAACCGCAGATTGGACATGGTTTTTTCTTTTTCTCCTTTGTAGTTGTAACAGCTTTTTCTATTTTATTCTCACCAGTACCTTTACTCCTGAGAATAATTATAAAAAGGATGATTGCTGCCAAAAATAGTGATATAAATATATAGATCATTTTTCTTCCATTGCTCTTGAAAATTTATTACATAGATCTTCAATATCATCTTTACGTACCAGAACATTGATCCATGAATCAGGAATTGCATCAAAGCCATAGATCAAACCAGCCAGGCTTCCTGTAATTGCACCAATGGTATCAGTATCTTCTCCAAGATTCACTGCCAGTAACACAGCCTGCCCATAGGATTTGCTTTTTGACAAAGACCACAGAGAGGCCTCCAGGCTATCAATGACGTATCCACTTGATTTAATATCAGAACTTCTTAGATTTGATATTCCCTCGACTATCCGCTTAAAATGTTTTAGATGACCTCTTTCAGGTGAATCTTGATAATATGAAAATATTATTGAGAGTCCATACCTTACTGCATTTTCAAAATCTTTTCCATCCATTAAAGCAATAGCGATAAAAACATATAATTGACAGGCAATAATAGAGATTCGGTGACCATGAGTAATTGCAGAGACTTCCTCTATAATTTTCAAATGCTCGTCAGTGTTCAATCCCCTTAAAAAAATCAATGGAGAAATTCTCATTAATGAACCATTACCATTACTGTATTTATGAGTCTCTCCAGAACTCTTTGGAGACTCACCTCTTCGAACCTTACCAAGAGCCTTTCTTGTTGCATTTCCCACATCAAAAACACAACCATGGGGAGTCCACAATCCTTCATATAACCACTTCACAAAGAGTTTAGACATATCATTGAGATCATAACCTGAAGAGAGACTCTCTGCACAACAGAATGTCATTGAGCTGTCATCTGACCAGGTTCCTTTTGGCTGATTATGTGTACCAAACTCCCTCATATCTCTTAGAGGATCTTGTGAAATTGTCCCTCGAGTCAAAAATTCAACAGGAACCCCCAAAGCATCACCAACAGCTAAGCCAAAGAATACTGATTTTATAAAATATAGTACAGAATTACTCATATCAATAATCTATAATAATTAAGATTCTATGCAATACAATTTTATATCTTTATATTTCACTTAGTTAAATAATTATTTGAAACTCCTCATCATTAATTCATAAAATAATTTTGACATTATTTTAAAAAACAGTTATACTCTTCATTGACAGCCCAACCAGGCTAAATATTATGGATTCAAATAAGTTATTATTACAAAAAAGAGGAATACTATGGCTTATAGAGAATGGAAAAATGAATACAATATAGCAGTTAAAAAATTTAATGATGACCACAAAGAGCTTTTCAGCTACCTTAATCAACTTCACCAGGGCCTCATTGGAGGATTTGGAATATCCGATATGAGCTTCATCTTAGATGGTTTAGTAAAATATACAGTTAAACATTTTAAAAGTGAAGAAAGTTTAATGATCAAATTTAATTATCCTCATTATGAAGAACATAAAGAAGAACATGATGAATTGCTTGCACAGGTAGGAGAATTCATAGAAGACTACAAAAAAGGAAAAAAAGCATTTTCCATTGAGCTCTTATCTTTTCTAGACAACTGGATTTCAAATCATATTTTACAGACTGATATGAAGTATAAACCCTTCTTCAAAGAAATTGCAAAACAGCAAAAAAGCGAAACCCAATAAAGATTATCTTAAAAATAAAAAAAAGAGGCTCTTCGATTGAAGTGCCTCTTCTTATATATAAAATAATAAAATTTAATTCTATCTTACTCTTCAAGGGCTCCTGTAAAGGAAGTGTCTGAGGTTTTAATAACTGCAGCCTCACCCTGGAGAATATATTCACACTGACCAAAGAATTTCTGAAATTCTGCGCCAACTAGAAACTGACCAGAAAGAACTCGGCCTGAATAATATGCTGCTTCCATATTATCCTGAAGAAGTGCTTCACGATCTGCACCCTTTGTATCACCAACTAGTTCTTTCATCTTTGGAGTAGCAACAGTTAGTCCCCATAGCTGCATCCATGCATAGGTCAATGATGTAAAGGCTTCCTGTAAAGGAGTTGCAGCAGCAAAAAGATGAAGAAATTTACCATCAGCCATCTGCTTCTTAAGAAATTCAACAACCTCATCCATTTTAGCCATACCTTTTTGTAGATTTTCAATGTACTTATCATCTACAATACCCTTGGCCTCATCACAGGTCTTATTAATCCACTTCTTATATACACTGTAGTTATACTGTTCTTTATTCATGAGAAGCTTTCGCATAGCGAGGTCCATTGATTGAATACCATTGGTGCCTTCATAAATTGCAAGTATCTTTGCATCACGGGCATATTGCTCAACAGGATAATCAGTACAGAATCCATAACCACCATAGGCTTGAATTGCCTGACCAGTTACTTCCCATGCTGTATCTGTATTACCAGCTTTGTTAATAGGAATAAGAAAATCAAGGAGTGCCTTTGCTTCCTGCTGGTATTCACCTTCTGCAACGTGAGAAAGATCTGATAGGTAACCAAGAAGATATGTAAGAGATCTCATTGATTCAACCTTTGACTTCATGTTAATAAGCATTCTCTTTACATCAGGATGCTGAATAATTGGAACACCCTTTGCTTCAGGATTCATCATCTGTGTAACGTGAGTTCCCTGAACTCTGTTCTTAGCATAGGTAACAGCATGCATATATGCAGCTGAGGCACAACTCATTCCCTGAGAACCAACGTAGAGACGGGCTTCATTCATCATCTGAAACATGATTTTCATTCCCTTTCGCTCTTCTCCCATAAGCCATCCCTTACAATTACCTTCGTCACCAAAGTTAACAGTACAGGTTGCTGATGCAGTAATACCCATTTTATGTTCAATACCAGAACAGATAACATCATTATGTGCTCCAAGTGATCCATCATCATTAATGAGATATTTTGGCACCATAAAAATTGAGATACCCTTTGTACCTGCAGGATCTCCCTCAATACGTGCAAGTACTGGATGAAGATTATTTGAAAAATAGTTATTATCACCTGAAGAGATGAATATTTTCTGACCAGTTATATTATATGTTCCATCATCATTTTTAACAGCCTTAGTCTTTAATGCACCTACATCTGATCCAGCATCTGATTCGGTTAGACACATTGTGCCTCCCCATTCACCAGAATACATTTTTTCCATTATGTGCTGCTTCTGAGGACTGTCAGGCATAAACCCAATATACATATTTAATGCACCAACACTGAGCATTGGATACATAGAAAAAGCAACACTGGCAGCTGTGAAATAATCAGTTGTTGCATAATAGAGAACCTCTGGCATTCCCATTCCACCATTCTCAGGATCTCCGGCAAGAGTCATAAAACCAGCTTCATAGTAGGCATCGAGTCCTGGAAAATATTCTTCAGGAATTATTACTTCTTTAGTATCAGCAATATACTGTGCATGCTTCTTATCAGTTTCTGAATTTATAGGATAAACCTGCTCAACAGCAATATTTTCTGCCAATGACAATACTTCGTCAAAGGTATCCTTATCAAAATCTTGAAATTTTTCATATTTCGTAAGTGTATCAATCTCCAGCATTTCAAACAAAATAAAGCGAACATCCCGTGAATCAACAATTGGATTTAAAGCCATAAAATCCTCCCAAAAATTATATATTATTTCTTTCTATTACCAACATTCCAATGGTAAATTATACAAAACATAACCTTCTGTATTTTTTTGTCAAATAATACTTAACAACTAGGGTCAATTGGTGAAGTTTTATGGAAAACGTTGTTTTCCAATTTGATTTTAATTCAAACTAAACTGATTGTTTTTTTTTAATTTTTCAATACATACCATATAACTTAAAGACATATAAAGTTGTCATTATGTAGTTTTTACTTCATCCTTTAAGAAAAAAACATCATAATAGATAGAATATTCAGTTTTTTCTACAAAAAGTAATTTACATATCAGTAAATTGAAATATCTATATAGAACAAACACAAGTTTAATGCAGGACTCCGGATATAAAATAATGATAAAAAAAGTTCCCTTTTTAGCTCTATTGACTTTATTAATAATATTTATTTCTTCATGTAGTAATGATCAAAAACATTACATCAATGAAAGCTGGAAAATAAACTATTCACATAATGAAAGGTTTAAAGATAAGGACTATGATGATTCTACATGGAAGAAGATTAGTCTTCCTGATATTAAATTGAAAAAATCAAAAATAACATGGATTAGAAAAAAAATAATCATACCTGAAAAATTTCGTGGCAAAAATCTTTCAGTCTTTTTTGGAAAGGTACTGGAAAGTGATATTTTTTATATAAATGGAAAATCTGTAGGACGTACCGGCCATTCAAAACCTCATCACGTGCCAACATGGAATCAAGACCGTTATTATTCTATTCCTGTTGAATATATCAACGCATCAGAATTAACCTTTGCTGTAAAAGTTTTCAGTGAGAAATCAGCTGAATTTAGAAATAAACCATATCTTGGAGGTTCACTCTCAATTGAAACAGATTTCTTTTGGCGATCCCTTCTGAATAATTATTTAGCCTTTGCAACAGGGTTCATGATTTTAATAATTGGCATCATGTCTCTGGCTCAATTTCTTCTTAACAGAAATAACAAGACCGCTCTCTATTTTGCAATTACCAGTATACTCTGGGGTCTCTTATCTGCTCATTTTTACGTGCAATATTACATAATAGATTTTTATTTAAAGGAGCAAATATATTACAGTTTACTGGCTATTGAGATAGCTGCAATATATCTCCTTGTTGAAAAAATTCTCAACATATCAATAAGAACTTTGACCTATCTTGTTTTTATTACTTCATTTCTCTGTATTGTTGCCAGTTTTATTCCAGGCATCAATAAACCAATTGGCGATATTGGAAAAACAATTATTGGTGTTATGGGTATTTTAAATCAGATAATCTGGGGTATACTCATCGGTATCTCAATAAAAAATAAAAATGAAGATGCTAAAATCTTGGTAATAGGCTATCTTCTTTTTATGATAACATTGATACACGATATTCTTGCTATCAACAATCTATTTATCAATGATTCATATTGGACTTTTTTAGGTTACCCGATGCTCATATTGTCTATTGCCATTATAATTCTAAGAACAATGAGCGGAATACAAAAAAAGCTTCAATTAACTGATGAACTTGAAAACGTAAAAAACAATCTATCGCATACTCTTGATGTTGTTAAAGAATCAGTTTCAGAGCTCTATAGTTTTTCAGACAGTCTTCAAAATACATCTGAAAATTTAAATACACAAATGGGTGATCAGGAACAAAGCTTAACAGATACTGCAGCATCAATTGAAGAGCTCACTGCTTCCCTGGATTCAATAGGGCACAATACTCAATCTCAGGATGAAATTGTTCATTCAAGCAAATCTCTTCTTAATGAATACATGGAACTTCTTGAACAAATTAATATTGAGGCTCAATCAGCTCAAAGCGTCAGCACTGAAAGCAAAACCAGAACCACAGAAAGTCGAGAAAAACTTGTAGATATTGTTAATGGGATGGAAAAGCTAAAGCAATCATCAGCTGCAATCAATGACATCTCAGCTATCATTAATGAAATTGCAGACAGAACAAATCTCCTTGCACTCAATGCATCAATCGAAGCTGCCAGAGCAGGAGATCATGGTCGAGGATTTGCCGTAGTTGCAGATGAAATCAGTAAACTTGCAGACAGTTCAATTGAGCAGGCAACATCTATTCAAAAGCTCATTGAGGGAACAACCCTTGACATAGATAAAGAAACTGAAATTATATCTTCCTCTTCTGAGATCATTCAGGATATTGAAACCGCCGTTGAAAAAATAAGTACTGCAATTGAAACCATTATGAACATCTATAGTTCTCAGGAAAACTTAATAGTAACTATCAACAATAATATGGAAAATGTTGCTCAAGGATCAGAGGATATTTCTCATTCAACAGAGCTTCAAAAAAACACAATAAAAGAAGTAACCATAGCAATAGAAAAACTTCAGACAATTATGCACAGTGTTCTAAAGAGTACTGATAACTTAAGAATTTTCCTTGATAAATTTCACTATCAGATTGAACGTCTACAAAAGATTGTTAATCAATAAATGAGGTATTATTTATGCTAAAAGTACCAGAGATGAAAGTCGGAGACTGCACCTGTTTTCTATGTGGTTCTAGACTAGAACTTAAAATTGATGAAGTTATTATTGGAGACAATAAAGGATCATGTCCTATGTGTCAGGAGCCATATACTATCAATATTACGAAAGATGAGATGAAAGAATTCAAGAAAGCAGAAAAAAGTTAAGAACCAATTTTAGAAAATTTTTCACTCAACATGGTTAAAACATCCTTCGGATCAACAACCAAGATTTTCGCTCCCCCTATTACATCAAGAAATCCTACCTCATTATTATATCGAGGAACAATATGCTGATGAATATGGGGGATGCTTGCTCCACTTCCCATTCCTACATTAAAACCAACATTATAGCCCGCAGGCTTAAACAAGTCATTTAAAATCTCGATTGATATTTGAGTTAAATTAAAGATATCCATACCCTCTTCTTTCGATAGATCTTCGTATGATTCTACATGCCTCATAGGCAACACCATAAGATGACCGGCATTAAAGGGATAAAGATTTAAACAGATGAGGGATAATTCTGTTCTATAGACTTCAAGAGCAGGCACCTTTGGATCATTTTCTACGATTGAACAAAGGATGCAATCAACATCAGGTTTATCTCCTTTAACATACTTTAATTTATCAGTATTAAAAAGATAATCCATCTTTGATTAATGCTTACGTCTCATAAACATTAATATGGTGTATATTGAAAAACCACCAACAATAATAACACCAAATGCGAGCATCATGATATAAAGAAGATCAAGTCGCTTAGATATAGCTACCTTTGATTTTGAAGAATTTAGAAGATCATCAACCCGAACCTGAATAATCTCCTTTGTAGAATCCATTGCCTGTTTTGAAAAAACATGAACCAGCTGATGAAACAGATGTTTTGTTTTACTGAGCTTAGAGCCAAGGAATTTCACCTCAACACTTTTCTCATTTAAATAATTTATATTATTTTCTACAGCAGCTATCTTTGATTCTATCTGGTTGATTGTCCGTATAATTTGCCTGGAATATTCAGGTTTATGACATGAAATACAGGCTTTTTCTTTGATAATTCGACTGGAGGATCTTTGAATATTATGAACTCCATGACAATGAGTACAATTAGGACTATTGGATTTTAAAACTGATTGATAATGGGGTCCTCTTTTAAACTGTTTTAATGCAAGAGAATGACATCCGCCACGTCCACAAAAATCTGTAATCTGCTTTTTATCCGGTTTACCAATAAATTTATACTTCAGCAATTTAGCCATTTTTTTATCTGACACATCGGGATTTCCACCATGACAGAGATTACATTCATTACCTGCGATACCGTGGACACTTTTCCTCCAGACCTTAACCGGTTTTTTTAGACGACCGGCAAGTCCGCTGTGACATTCGATACAATAATTTTTCTTTTTTTCCTTTTTATTTTGTGCAGACAAAATTCCAGGAAAAGCAATAAATATCAAAGTCAGTAATATTATTATCTGTTTCATAATATCCTCTTATATATCTCTATAAGCCCAATGGAAGATTAAATATTCTGGAAATCACAACAATAATATTTATAGTTATTAAACTATAAACCCCTGCAATATAATCATCAAGCATAACACCTATACCGCCCTTTAACTCCTGAAATTTATTTGCAGGATAAGGCTTTAAGATGTCAAAAATACGAAAAAGTATAAATGCCATAATAGCTATTTTTATATTAAATGAGAAAAAAAGAACACTAATCCAATACCCCATCATTTCATCTAAGACAATTTCAGAAGCATCTTTTTTACCAAAAAATTCTTCACCAGCATCTCCAAGCTTTATAGCAGGATATAGAAGGATTATAACAACTACAAGATTTACTACCCAGCTAATTGATCCAAATACAAGATATTCTAAAATATAGATAGCCATAGCGACTAAAGTTCCAGCAGTACCCGGAGCAACAGGACAATAACCGGAATAGAAGCCAGTAAATAAAAACTCTTTAATCTTCATTTTTTTCCTTATTTTTCTTCAGATATTCCACAAAGAGATCTCTATTAGAATAAAGATATCGCAATCCACTAATTGCAGTTAGGATAGTTACTACAAACATAATCCAATAGGGTGCAACAATATACCACTTTTCAGGATGACTGGAATTCATCATGTCAAAGACACTGGTTGCTTCATCAATATGAACACCCTTTGTTCTAACCATATAAATCATAATAATGATAACAATAGATCCCATCTGAAATGCTGTTTTCACTTTTCCAAATCTACTTGTTCTCAGTGTAGCGTTAATCTTAATCGCAAGATATCTCATAAAAGTTATAAGAACATCACGACCAACAATGATTAAAACCATCCAAAAACTGATTAAGGGATCTAAAAGCAGCAGTGCAATAAGAGTTGATACAACAAGAAATTTATCAGCAAGGGGATCAAGAAATTCACCTAACTCAGATTCCTGATTTAACTTTCGTGCACTCCAACCATCAAGAAGGTCAGTAAGAGATGCAATTGCAAAAACAATAAGAGCCCATAATCGTGCTGTATTAGTGGGTATAAATAAAAGGTAAATAAAAAGGGGGATAAGTATTATGCGTCCAATTGAGAGGAGGTTCGGTATATATAAAATTGCTTCCTTAATTTTCATTAACTATTCCAAATAAATCATACTCTATAGAATCTGTGACAGTTGCTGTGACTATGGATCTTAGCTCCTGGTCATGAGAAGTCAAGTAAAAAACACCATCCACTTCCGGAGCATCAAATTCACTTCTACAGAGAAATGTTTCATCATCTATTCTTTCTTCAACTATGACCTGAAGAGACTTCCCCGTTAAATCCTGAAGCTTTGACCTGGAAATATCCTGCTGAATTCTCATAAGCTCATTGTAACGTTCATTTACTATTGATTCATCTATGACTGATAATTGAGCTGCCTGTGTATCCTCTTCAGGAGAATATGGAAAAACACCAACTTTATCAATCTTTTTCTCTTTAACAAAATCAAGCAACTCAAGAAAATCCTTCTCTTCTTCTAATGGATATCCTGTCATAAAGGTTGACCTGATTTTGATTTCAGGAATTTTCATTCTTAAAAGATCAATAAGATCACTATAAATTTCATAATTACCCTTTCTGCCCATAGAGGAAAGAATATTTTCACTTATATGCTGCATTGGCATATCTATATACCGTACAACGTTTGAATTATCCCTAATAGTTTCTATTAACTTTTCAGATATATGGTCAGGATGACAGTATAGTATTCTTATCCATTGATCATCCAAAAGAGCTGATATTTTATTGATTAGATCGGATAAATCCATTCCATCAAAAGAATAAAGTGATGTATCCTGAGCCACCAGATCAAGCTCAAGAATATTTTGAGACAATGCAATATCAACATCTCGAAGAATATCATCTAGTTTAAAAGGTCTAAAGGGGCCTCTAATCAATGGTATGGCACAATAGCTGCAATTATTTGAACATCCTTCAGCTATTTTTATATATTGATAAGTAAGGTTTTTTACCAGAGGGGTCTGTCTGCCGTTTTTGATTACACTCTGTCTAATATCATATTTTTCACAGAGCACTGAAACAAAGGCTTTATCAAGGAGTCCATACATAAAATCAATTTCTGGAATATCCTTTAAAAGCTCATCTTTATATCGCTGAGATAAACAGCCTGTTACTATAACCTTTCTACCAAAGGAGTGCTTCCTGGTAAAATCCGTATCAAGGGCATCAAAGATTACTTCAATTGATTCTTCTTTAGCAGGAGTTATGAATCCACAGGTATTAATTATCAGAAGATTGGATTCTTCAATTTCTTGAGCTGCAGAAAAACCAGCTTCAAGTAATGAACCATTCAACTTTTCTGCATCAACCTGGTTTTTCGAACAGCCAAGTGTTATAATTGAAAATGAAAGATCCTGAGGATTAATCACTTACCGTTTTCAACCACAATATGATAGCGATTTGGGTTGGCTATGTCCTTTTTCCATTTTATTACTTTATTGGCAACCTGCCCTGCTTTACCAAAGGGAAATATCTTTCCATTAATTTTTGCAACAACCCCACCTGCATTACCCACCTTTACCTGGATGAACTGCTTTGCTTCCCAGCTAATTGTTTTACCTGCAGGAATAAAACCATGTCTTTTCTTCACACTATCAATATAAATTTCAAAGAATGATTTCTGGGTAAAAGTAACCACAAAGGTAATTCTTAGATTTCTTTTATCCTTCACTTCAACAGTGGTACTTGTTGCTGGTGGAATTTTATTGTCAGCTACGAGCTGTTTTTTATCATCACCTGTCTTTTTATCTACTTTAACCTGAACATTTGCTTTTTTTTCTGCAATGCCCTTAAGAGATAAATGAATTTTTCTGGTTAAGCCATTCATTTCAAGAGTTGTTGCCTTTTCCATTGAGATGGTATATTTTTTATTATCAGGTCGAGTCTCAATGGTCACGGTACTGAGCTTAACATCCTTTGCATTACGTTGAACATCTTTAATGATAACAACAACCTCTTTGTCATCAACCATAAACTGAAATGCTTCATTTGTACTAATGAAAATAAAACCCTTATTGTCTTGAAGATTCAGCTGTTTTATCTTTGAAATGTTATCTGAATTTTTTGCAGTAAATTTATCCTTCTTTTGATCTACAGATGAGCTATCTTTAATATTTACTGTTCCTCTTGTTACTGAGTTTATTCCCCACACAAGAACAAAAACAAATAAAGCAATTCCACCAGCCAAAATATACATCTTAAATTTATTAAAAAAGGATGATGCCATAAATGCATATGATGTTTTTGATGACTTCGTTAACTCTTCAAGAGGTGTTACACTCTCCCCTATTTTATATCCCTTATATGCTTGAATAATCTCATCAGAATCAAGTTTTAAATACTCTGCATAATTTCTTAGAAAACCTGTTAAATAGGTTTCACTTGGAAATTTATCAAAATCTTCTTCTTCCAGAGCAGTCAAATATACAGGATTTATATTTGTATCCTGCACTACTTCTTTGATTGTAATTTTTTTTGATTCTCGAGCCTGTCTGAGTTTTTCACCAATACTTTCCACTATTAGTCCTCTGCAATCATTGGATTTTTTATAGTTCTGGCATGAGCCGGAATATCAAACTTAAAAACACCATTTTGAATACTTATATTTGTTTTAATCTTTGAAAAGGATATATTAATTGTTTTCCCGGTAGATGTTTTTCCCTGAGCTCTTTCAATAATAAATTTTTCAGTTACCCAGAGCTTCAATACCTTTATTCCACCTCGGCTTTCCTTTTGACGAAGATGAAGGGTATATCTTTTTGAACCATCTTTTTGAACTTCAGGCTGATCTTTTGATGCAAATCGGTAATGATATTTTGAAAAGAGCCTTCTGAGGCCTGTTTTCGTTCCCGCTGAAAGAATACTCTTATTCTTTTTAAGATCCTGTTCAGCTACAACATTCATTGAAGGTATATAGATAATGAGGGTTTTGCCATTAGAAATAATTTTCTGGCCATAGGGTCTATAAAAATGCAAAAACATCTTATCATCAGCCTTATACCTGATGACTCCTGTTTGAGTTTTCTTTCTGCCACCCTTTGTTATGGTAATGACAAAATTTGCCTGATAGGTTTTCAAAGTTTTAAACTTTTTCTTAACCTTTGAAACAACATCACTTACTGTAATAAAATTAAACTTATATGCTGATACATCATGAACTGGCAATATAATTGCAACTGACACTAAAATTATTAAAAATATTCTTTTTTTCATTTTTCACTCTTAAACTTATAAATATTGGACATATACACAAACATATACTTCTTTTGTCAAACCATATAAACTACTTGTTAAAAGTCAATATGAAAAATTGACCTCATATTTAAAGGAATATAAAATAATTACCTTTATTTCAAATGTCTGTATTAAATACTGGACAAAAAAGCATTTTATTGCAATGGTGTTTTAAACTACAGTAATCATTCAAATATCAGGATATTACACTAATGAAAGCAATTTACATTAACAATCAAAAATTTAGAGAAATTGACCTCCTTGACATGAACCGAGATGAAGACTTTCTAGTTTTAATGGATGAATATTCTTTAATGGAATCACATGTAGTATATTTTTCTGCTGGTGATGCAAAAATCAAAGAAGTTCTTTTAGAAAAGAAGATTCATTTTTCTGTTTAAAAAACAAAACATCAAACATATATTCTTAAGTTTCATAAAAAGAGACATAAAAAAACCCGGAGTTTAATCCGGGTTTTTTCTATTTCAAAGAACCTATGACGACCATGTAATTGTCAGATCAGGATCAAACTTTCTAGACATTATATTGCTATGAGGAATTACCCTAACAGAAAAACCAAACTGACCAGATTTCAAACAGAGCATATATCCTTCATATCTATAACTATCTTCACCCTCTGATTCAATAAGATTCATTGGCAAAGCAGCACCTTCAGAGATTTCATCAGATTGAGTCAAGGCTCCAAAATAAAGCTCAACCTGTACATCTTCAGGAGCCATATCTCCAAGATCAACCTCAGCTGTCACCTTAAGGCGAGAGCCAACTGTTATTTCACCATCTGGACTATCAAAGGATGACTTTACAATGGAGAGCTTACTCCATTTTGCCTTACTGTCAATCTTCCAGGCAGCTAATTTCTTAGTATCTTCATAGTTATTACTAAATATCTCTTCATGACGTTCATGGGCAGGCATATAATACTTTTCAGTATATTCCTTAACCATTCTGTTTGTATTGAACTGTGGAATAAGAACCTTCATAGACTCTTTAATTTTGGCAAGCCATTCTCTCGGCAAACCATCTACACCTTTATTATAATAGATGCTCTTTACTTCTTTCTCAATAATATTATACATTGAAAGACTTTCCACCTCATCCTGGTATCCCAGATCATGGTATTCTTCACCCTGTCCAATTGCCCAGCCATTGTTAGCATTATAGGCCTCATCCCACCAGCCATCAAGAACGCTAATATTTAAACCGCCATTAGGAATAACCTTCATACCGCTGGTACCAGAGGCTTCTTTCGGTCGAATAGGATTATTAAGCCAAACATCAACACCCTGTACCATGTATCGGGCAACATTGATATCATAATCTTCTAGAAAAACAATCTTACCCCTGAATCTTTCTGAATTTGCAAGATGAATAACCTGTTTAATGAGTTCCTTTCCCATATTATCACGAGGATGAGCCTTTCCAGCAAATATTAGCTGAACAGGTCTATCTTTGTCCTGAAGAATGCTAAAGAGCCTCTCAATATCACGGAGAATTAGAGTTGCCCTCTTATAGGTAGCAAATCTCCGAGCAAAACCAATGGTCAGGGCCTCAGGATCAAGAACTGAATTAGCATATTCAGCCTCCTTCTGGGGAAATCCTCTAGCTATAAGCTGTTCATATAAACGCTTTCTCGTGAAGGTTACCAGACGTTCTCTTAAACGCTCTCTACATCGCCATAACTCAGAATCAGGAATATCTTCAATATTAGTCCAGATGCTATTGTCAGTAGGATTATCAATCCATCGTGGTCCAAGGTAACGAAAGAAAAGTCTCATCATCTCATCTGATGTCCATGAAAGAGTCTGTATTCCATTTGTCACATGTCCAATGGGAACCTCATGAACAGGTAGTGAAGGCCAGAGATTCTCCCACATATGTCTTGAAACTTGACCATGAAGACGGGAAACTCCATTACAGGCAGCAGCAAGTTTAATTGCTAAGACTGTCATGCAAAAGGTTTCTTTCTTATCTTCTACATTCTCTCTACCTAAAGCAAGAAACTCTTCTTTTGTGAGACCCAGTTTATTATAATAACTCGAAAAATAATGATCTACCATAGCAGGTTCAAAACGGTCATTTCCAGCAGGTACAGGTGTATGAGTCGTAAAAACATTATTGGGAATCACCGCTTCCTTTGCTTCTTTAAAATTCATATTATAGTCTTCCATGAACATCTTGATTCTTTCTAATCCAAGAAATGCTGCATGTCCTTCATTCATATGAAAAACGGTGACTTTTTCTCCAAGGGCCTTTAGAGCCCGAACACCGCCGATACCAAGTAAAATCTCCTGCTTTACCCTCATTTCATGATCGCCGCCATAGAGATTATCAGTAATAGTCTTATCTTCAGCAGTATTTGCATCTATATTAGTATCAAGAAGATATAAATTAATCTTTCCAACGGTAACCTTCCAAATCTGTGCATAAACATCTCTCCCGGGAAATTCAACCTTTATCTGAATGGGATTACCCTTCTTATCATATTGCAATGCAACAGGAATATTATGGAAATCAGTTTCAGGAAATCTCTCCTGCTGCCATCCATCCATATTTAAATATTGTCTAAAATAACCCATTCTATAGAGCAAACCAACACCACAGAGAGGAATACCAACCTCACTTGCAGATTTCAAATGATCACCTGCAAGTACACCGAGACCACCTGAATAAATGGGTAAACTTTCATGAATACCAAATTCAGCTGAGAAATATGCTATTCGTGCATTTTCATATCCCTTTTTATTTTCACCAAACCATGACTCATTTGACATATGAATCTCAAGCTCTTTACCAACTCTCTCCATATGAGCAATAAAACTTTCTGATTCAGCTGCTTCATCAAGTGTTTTCTGAGAAACAGCTCCAAGTAGCTTAATTGGATTATGTTCAACCTCTCTCCACAAATCCACATCTAAGCGACGGAAGAGTTCTATTGCTTCAAAGTTCCAGACCCACCATAAATTATTGGCAATGTCAAGAAGAAGCTTCAGCTTCTCAGGTAAATAAGGGACAACATTAAATTTTTGAATTGCAGCCATAGTGATACTCCATTTGTGTTATTTTGTGCAAATATAGAAATGCATGTTTCTATGACAAGTATATTATATATATTAGTTGTTAATTACCTCTAAAGATTAGTCTTTACTGACAGGCAAGTAAACCAGGAATTCAGTTCCATTTCCCTTTTTAGATACAAAATCTATATATCCATGATGCCGCTTAATAATAGCATAGCTCAGAGCCAATCCCATCCCACTGCTCATTTCCTTGGTTGTGTAATAAGGATCAAAGATATTATAATGTTCATCTTCAGGTATACCAGGACCTGAATCTTTTATTGATATGAGCACGTAATCACCGGGCATTAAAAATATTTCATGATGAGATGCTTCTTCACGTACTGTTGAGTTTGATACATTAATAACAACTATACCTCTATCTTTCATGGCTTCAATAGCATTTTGAATAATATTTTCAATAACGTGAATCAATTGAAATTTATCTGCTTCTACTTGCCATAACTGATCATTAACATTGATATCACATGTAATATCAAGTGGAACAACCAATGACTCTAATACTATATCAATAATCTCCTTCAATGATATACTTTGTTTAACAGGTCTACCGCCCTTTGAAAATGAGCTTAACTGCTGTGTTAAATCTTTCATTCGCAATGAAGCTTTTTCAGCATCATCTAGAATTTCAAATAATCCCTGATTATTATTACTATCAAGTTCCATTTTAGCAAGAGTTAAATTCCCAATAATTGCCGTAAGGGCATTATTATAATCATGAGCAATACCTCCTGAAAATATCCCAATTGCTTCCAGTTTTCGAGCTCTTAGAAGCTCCTGCTCTAAACGTTTTTGATCTGTAATATCTCTAATCATTCCAATAAAGCCAAAGGGATTCCCCATAACATCAAGCATCAATGAAATTGACCCCTCAAGATCTCTAATTACACCATCTTTTCTTTTAACTTTAAGATTTGTTAATCTTTCTGGCTCTTGACTATTATATACATTCTTAAAAATTTGTGTTAAATCATCACTTTTTTCTAGAAGTAAAATACTATACTTTTTGCCAATTATCTCTTCTTTTGGATATCCGATAATATTTGCCATAGAACTATTTATATAGCGTATTGATCCCTCAAGATCTGTTTCATAATAACCATCATCAAGGGTTTCGATTATTGATTTCCAGTGCTCCTCTGTTCTTTGTAAAACCAGCTCTGATTTTTTTCGAAATGATATATCCCTTGCTATTCCCTGAGTACCAAGAAATACATTATTCTCATCATCTGAATTACCATAGAGTCCCTCAGATGAAAGTGAAAAGAAACTTTCATTAACGAGATTATCTTCAATTTCAAAGGGAATTGTCTTATGAGCCTTTGACAATAGTCTGATTTCAAAAAATCTGGTTTTTCTATCACCAGTTCTTCTATCATTAATCTTATACATGGACTTATCTTTGTCATCAGGATGGACAATCTCTAAAATATTTTGTCCAATCAGATCCTCTGGTTCATAGCCATAGTTCTTAATGGAATCACTAATAAATATAATTTCACCAGAAGGATTCACACGGTATACTATATCAGGAATGATATCAATTATTGAGTGCATTCTCCTTTCAGATTCAACAAGCTTTCTCTCTAGTTCCTTTTGATGAGATATTTCAACGAAGATAATCTCATATAAATTTTCATTTATTACAATGCAGTTATTGAGTAGATATCTCTTTTTGCCATCAAGAAATTCAATATATGATTCATAATTTTTCAAAGAACCTTCGTTCGTTATCTTTTTAAAAATCTCTTTATACTCGTCATATATTTCAGTAAGATTTTTATTTATAACTTCTTCGATTGAAGAAAATTTCACGTGTAAACTGAATGTTTCATATGCGACATTGTTTAAAGCTAAAATTTTCCCTTTCTTATCACATTGAAAAAAACCAATTTCTGCAAATTCAAGTTTCGATTTCATATATTTCCTCTTTACTTAACCTCTAAACCAATTAAAACAATATCGTCATCAATGGGCACAATACCTCTATGGTCATGAACACCATCAATTATAGCATCCAGTGATTTGTCCAAGGTTACATTCTTCCCTGCTGATACCAGAGACAGTAATCCATCATAATGAAGCATAGATTGTGAATGATCCATTGTCTCATTTATACCATCAGTATAGAGAAAAACTCTGTCTCCCTTTTCTAGATCAATTTCATATGTTTCAAAGAGTTCATCTGAAAACAATCCCAAAGGCTTTCCCTTTGTTTGAAGCAACTGAGATACATCTGAATCTTTCTTATGTACAATTGGAGGGGGATGACCACCTTTAGCAAATATTAGTCGTACACCACTATCAATTGGTTGAAATAAACAATAGATACCTGTTATAAAATATGAAGCCATATTAGATGAAAGCTCTTTATTTACCTCTTCAATATATCGGCCAGGTTCCAATCCATAATTAAGAGTTAATTTATCTGTCACAGATTTCACCAATGCCAGAAATAATGCAGCTGAAACACCGTGACCACTTACATCACCTAAAAAAACTGAAAAAGCGTTATCAGATAGATTAAAAAATGTAAAGTAATCTCCCCCTATTGCATCAAGTGGCATATATCGATAATCAGCTTTGATAAATGAACTGGAGGGTGGCTCTTCAGGTAAAAATCGCCGGGTAATAGTTTGAGCATAGAGAATTTCTCTCTCCATAAAAGAATTTTTTTTTCGAAGATCTTCTTCACTTACTCGCAAAGCTTCTTCTGCTTTTTTTCTTTCAGTTATATCCTCTTTAACTGCTAAAAATCGGTATATTTCATTATTTTCATTTTTAATCCCTGAGATTGATGCATATTCCCAGTACAATTCTCCATTCTTCTTTTTATTATGGAATTCACCTCGCCAGACATCCCCTTCTAGAATTGTATCCCATAAAATTTTATAATATTCATCATCCTGCTCACCGGATTTCAATATTCTTGGATTTCTTCCAATTACCTCCTCCACTGAATAACCTGTTAAAAGTGAAAATTTTGGATTAACATATTCTATATTTCCCTGGGTATCAGTAATTATTACTGATGAAGGACTTTGTTCTACAGCATATGATAATTGAGCCAATGTTTCTTCTGTTTTTTTCTTTTCTGTTATATCTTCAATGGAGATAACAATATTCTTGCCATTATGTTCTTTGTTTAAAAGTGAAATTTTCATTGATATGAAGATATAAGATTGATCATGCTTATGAAGACCTGTTTCAATTATCGCTTCCTGTATTTTTTGATCAAAGATGGCATTACATTTTTTTTCTATTACATCTCTATCCTTGATTTCTAAAAAATCATACATTGAAGAACCTGTTAAATCTTCTGATAAATATCCTGTTGTGCTATAAAAATGTCTGTTAGCAAGAACAACCTGATGTCTTTCATCAACAAGCATCACAGGATTTGTATTATTCATAACTCCTTCAATTACCTGATATGACCTCATCAATAGTTCAATGAGTTTTCTATGTACTGTTACATCCTCGGATATCTTGATATAATTGGTAATCTTGCCGTCATATGACATTATTGGTTGAATATATGCTGATTCATATAAATCAGTGTTATCCTTACGTACATTAATAAATTCCCCGGACCATCTTTTTCCTAATTTTATATCTTCCCATAAATTTTTATAAAATTTACGAGGCTGTTTTCCTGACTTGAAGATATTAACATTTTTTCCAATAATCTCCTTTGATATGAATCCAGTCATCGATTCAAAAGATGCATTAACATATTCAATATTACCCTTTAAATCCGCTATTAATACTGAAACAGGACTATGAGAGTAAACATCCTTATAATTTTCTATAGTAATATTATTTGATTTAAGGGTTAAGATATACTGATTTTCATGGGGTAAAATGTTAGTAATTTTAAAAAAAATACTTTTATACTGTTTTAATTCAACAATAGCACCCAACAGAGATAAGGGGTCATCAAAATGGTTTTCCTTTTCATCTTCTTTTGAATGAATAATACATATATCATGAAAAGTAAGATTAGATTTTAAATCTAATAAATTGATTTCACTGCTATTTATAATTTGAAAGTTATCATTCAATATTATTATAATTTCGTTGATAAATTTTGTTTTTTGTAATAGATTCATATTTTTAGACCTAATGTAATTATTATAAGAAATCAGCCTTCTATGCAACAATTAATTTAATACTTTTCAATTGAAAATCAGAATGATTCATTAATGTATTGACGTATTCAAAAAGAAATAAAAATATAAAAGATTGAAAATTTAATTAGGTTAATTAGTTGAAAAAAATATTTATATTTATATTCTTATTATGTACTATTGACAGTTATTCTAATAACTGGTCTCTAATTGATGTTGATAAAAATGATATATATATTAATCCAGGAAAAATTTCATCAATTCAAGGTAAACCCTTAAACAAGAAAGATATTTCCTCTAACAGCTCTTACCCAAACTTACCAAAACATAATTTCTTTTCTCTATTTACATCGGAATATTTAACATATACATATATAATACCCTTTTCTTATACTCAAATAAAAGATAATAAATTATACTCACTATTTATTGACAAAGTCAGTAGTTCTTTAAAAATCTTCATTAATGATGAAATCATCTATAAAACTTCTTTCGATACAAATGCTCAAATATATACAAAACGAAATACTTTAATCAATATTCCATCGAATGTGTTGAAAGAAGGCTCAAATGTTTTAAAAATTACTGTAAGAGGAAATCCTTATAAAAAAAACTTTGGTCTTAAAAATACAAAAAAAATTGTAATTTCTGATATATCAAAATCATTTTTAATCAAAACTAATATAAGTAATCTAATTTCTATTGCCATCCTTCTTTTTATAACAATATATCATTTTACTCTCTATCTATTTAGATCTCAGGAAAAATACAATATCTTATTTAGCTTTTTTACATTTAGTGTATTTATATTTATGTTCATAGACTCATCCATATTCTCGAATCACTATGAAGGACAACTCTTAGATATAATTCAATCATCAATAATGATAATATCATTTTCATTTCTATTAATTTTTCTTGATTTCATACAATACAAAAAACTAACAAAAGCATCAAAACATTTCACCATTTATTCACTACTTTTAATTATTGCAATAGCTGTTACATATAACTCAATATCAGATTCAATTATTTATATTTGGAAATTAAGTCTCCTTATTCCAATTATTAATTATATTTTAAAAAATTACCGTAATCTTAAAAAAAAATATACTGTTAAAAAAAAGGAATCATCTCACCTGTCGATATTTTCTTTTATATCTTCAAAGGGAAATTTAAGTAATACAGGGAAGATAGGAATAGCAACTTTACTTCTAATACTGGCATACATTCTAGATTTTCTCGAAATAACTACTAATTCCTTTATTCTTTACATTTCAGCTATTATTTTATTCATCATAATTACCACTTTTATATTATCTCATAATTTCATATTAGTAAATAGAACTGTAGAAGAACTAAACATTTCTCTTCAAGGTAAAGTTAAAGATCTTAATAATTCAAAAAACCAACTAACCCTATCAGAACAAAAATACAGATATATTATTGAAAGTGCAAATCACTACGTTCTTACAATTTCTTCAAAGGGTGAAATAAAAACTGCTAATTATAAATTCATAAAGGATTTCAAGTTAAACAAAGATAGTCTTTCTGAAGTATCAATTACTGATATACTTTATAAGGATCCTGAAGAGTTTATTTCTATGGTTCAAATTCTTGAAGAAAAAATTACTGAATGCCTTATGGAAGAAAATTCCGTAGCTTTATCATTAAAATTCAAATCTAAAATAAGCAATGAACCAAAAAAGGTTAATGTTAAAATGGAACACATTCATTTTGATGATAATCCTGAAATTATATTAAGAGCATATGATGTGTCATCAGATATATTGGTTCAATATTTATCTTCAGAGAAGCTAAAATATATAATTACAAACTACTTTACTCTGGCAGAAGAAATCACACACCGTCTCATACGAAATACAGGAAAATACATAAGCCAATCTACCACTAAATATCTTAGAATTGCTCTAAGGGAAATTCTCATAAATGCCATTGAACATGGAAACTTAGACATTTCATTTACTGAAAAAACAGATATTATTAGAAATAGTGATTACCTTGATTTTCTTTCAAAGAGACGACAGGAAGAGAAATATAAAGATAAAAAAGTTACTATTGACTATTCCTTAAATCATAAACAAATTACATTTAATATAAGAGATGAGGGTAATGGCTTTGATCATATACTGATAAGAAAAAAAGCTGTTGAAATGGCAAATGATAATTTCCTCTCTCATGGAAGAGGAATCTCAATGGCAGAAGAAATTTTTGATCAAATTAAATATAATGAGAAAGGAAATGAGGTTCAGCTTATTCTTAATATTCCAGAACAATCCTAAAACCATAATAAGGACTCCGAGCTGTTGGACATCTTCTAAAACGATATTCAGAAGTTCTTTGAAGTTCATTACTAAAAATTGACCCTCCCCTTAAGACCTTATAAATATCTCCATATTCTTTAAAGTCACTGTTACCGTTATATTTATCAAACCAGTCAGAAGTCCATTCCCACAATAAACCTCGAGAAAAATGTTCTTGTTTATCTTGACTCTTCAATGATTCGATATAACTATCATGAGAATATGCATCAAATTTCAGATAATGAAAATCCCTTTTCAATAATGAGCTATAATTGTCTCTAATAGCTGCAATCTCCCATTGTTTTTCAGATGGTAGTGATATCTTAATATTTGTTTTTTCTGATAACCAGATGCAAAACTTTTCAGCATCATACCAGCTAATCTGCAAAACAGGTAAGTTGCAATCAAAGAGAGAATCATATGAATGAGCTTCACCAAAGGGATAACGCCAACATGCACCCTTTTCTTTTTTCCATTTATCTACCATAATCCAACCCCAGCCATCTTCTTCTGCAAGGGTTCTATATTTAGTTTCTTTTTGAAATAGATTAAAATCTTCAACAGTAATAAAATGCTTTGCAAAATAAAAATCTTTTAATGTGCATTGCAGCATAGGTACGGAGTGTTTTAAAAATTGATTAAGCTCCCGGTTATAAGTATCACAAAGAAGTTGCCAGTTTTTTTCATCAAGGCCGTAGCTGTAGGTTCCACCATTTACGAGGGTATAATTATTTTTATCAACTAATGTATCAATGATTTGAGAAGGATTCATTTAATCAATGGAATCAATGAGACTATATGAATTATCACCATCTTCAGGAAACATGGCACATAAGAAAGTAACAAGGAGCTGTATATCTTTATTGGAGTACCTATGAGATATATCATTCTTAATGACATTTGCTAGAGGAATTGCATATTTTTTATCTTTACCAGGCAACACTAATAGAATTTTGTGACGATCATAACGCATAGAAAAATCAGAATCGCCGATACGATTTTTTATAACCTTTTCAAAACTATTAATTACTTCATTAATTTCATAATGTCCCATAACTGTATAAAAACGTTTATAATTCTTAATTGAAAATAATATAATTGAAAGAGGATATTCTAATTTTTGTGCTTTTACAATTTCATCATCTATTCTTTTAAACATATAATTAAAATTATCAAAGAATTGATCACTTTTGATATTTCTATCCATCAATAGATTTTGATAGAGTGAAATATATCCGGTTAGAGAATAAAAGAGATCAAGATTTTGATTTATGAATTTTTCATTTACTCTGTATACTAATAAAAAAGCAGAGAGTTCTCCATCAAAGACATAGGAAAAAATATAACATGAATTCATTTTTGATAATTGAGATTCCGAGAAAAGGTCTGTTAACAAGGTAGAAGTTTTTACATCATCAATCTCAATAATTTTATCATTTTTTATTCTATTAATTATTGCTGTGTCAACATTGATTGTAAAATGAGATTCAGCAATATTTAAAAAGTTCTCTTTTTCTTTAAAGACCGGTACATAATCATTATTGTCATTTTTAACAAAGAAACAAAATCCCTCTAAACCTCTACTTTTCAAATCTTCCAACAGGCTGCTTTCATTTTTAATCCTCTCTGGATCAAAGGATGAGTCTTCTATTATTTTTTGAAGCTGCTGTTGCTGTTCAATATAGAGCTGAAGTTTTTCAATTTCTTTATTCTTCTTTTCAACAGAAATTATTTTATGTAATGATGATGAAGATATTGAAGCAATGGTTTGAAGAAGTTCAAAGTCTTCATCATTATAACTGTCACTTGACAATTTTTCTCCAACAACAATTGCACCAAAAACATTATTATTGTATTTTAATGGAACTAATATGCGACCATCTATAGAAATATAATTAAAATAATCTTCTCGAAAATCCTGATTATTTTTATAATCATCGAGATCAATTATTTTCTTTTTTTCGATCATCTCTTTTAAAATTCCAGATGAGCTATTAAAATGAATATTATTTTCATTAAGAGAAACACCACTTGACTCAAATATTTTCCAAATAAATTCATCTTCAAGGTCCTGAAGCATAATGGATGATGAAGAGGCCCCTATCTGCCCCATTAATGAAAAGAGGATAATATCAAGAAGTTCATTCTGTTTTTCTGCTTTATTTACTTCACGTTCAATTTCATAGAGAACCATAAATTTATCATAATCATCTAAAGGGTCAATGGGCTCTATATCATCTGTATTATAATCGATATTAGACGAATCATTATCTGTTTCATCTTCTAAAGTGATTTCTGAAATATCATCAAAAGATAAATCCTTTTCATTGTCTTTTTCAGAGATTGAATTGTTTATTTCAGAAGGTATTTCTTCTAATGCTCCAGAAGATGAGGATTCTATAATCTCTATTTTTTCAACCTTTGATTCATCACTGAATACATCAGTTTCATTGAAAATCTCATCATCTTTCTTATTTGATAAAATTAATTCATTTGTTTCAACATTATCAGCAATATTGACATCTTCAGTAGTCGTTTCTAAAAATTCTTTCTCATCCCCTTGAGTTAAATCTAAGTCTGAATCATCAAAAGAAGAATCACTTTCAATTGTATGAAGATCACTTTCATTTAAATGAAGAAGCTCCTCTTCATTCATTGTTATATCTGATAAATCTTCATGTACAAATTCATCAACATCAACATCAACATCACTTTCAGAATGATGATCATGATCATTCTTAATGCTATCATCTGTTAATTCTATATCAGGCACATTAATCTTTTCAGCTTCTGTATTTTGAGAATTTTCAACAAAAACAGTATCTGCTGGCCCTTCAATCTCATCAATAAGGGTTGTCTTACCCTTGTCATTTATTTCTTTCTTATACTGTAATGCTTTTTCAAGTAATCCCATTTTATAAGCCCATTTCATTTAGAATTTTAACATATAAATCAAAATATTCCGAATCGGCAAAATTCTTAATTGTTTTTTCTGGTAGCTTTTCAAATAGACCATCTAAATAAGTGAAAAGTTTTTTCATACTATCCTGCTTATCTTCAGAAATATCCTGAATAAACCGATCAACATCAATCTCATCTTCAATTATAACAATATCATTGGTAATATCAAGTACTTCATCAACAACTTTAATATCGACCTTAACAACATCGGTTCCATCTATCTGGCTTTTTAAATTTGATATTATTTCAGCGATATCCTCTTCAAAGATCAGAGCATTAGAGGCTGAAAGGTCTTCTTCAATGGAGAGTTTTTCTTCTTCAGTAATGCTATCATTTTCAGGTAGTATATAATTACATATTCGATTTTCATGATATGTTGCAGGGCCAAGAATATCTTCAACTAATTGATCATATAGGGAATCGAGATCTACTGATTCATATTCTTCTGTAAAAAGACGATTATTAATTTCATCGATGTCATCATCACTTAAACCAAGAAGCTCAACTGCAGAAGACATTTTTTCAGCACTATCATCATTGTAGAGTGTATCAATACTTCGAATATATTCGCTGTAATCATCCTCAATAATTGCACTATGAATAAAATCAATATCTGTGTCCGTATAATAATAATCATCATCGAAATCGATGAGAATATCTTTTAAAATCTCATCCTTTTTACTGGCATCTAAAAGAGTTCTTTTCCATTTATCACCACCCTCTTTTAAGAAGGTCACATTTCCTTCAGCAATCTCAACGATATTTGAATCAATTCTTTCAAGATCTCCCTCTTCAAAGAGTGACAGAAGTTCGACAACAGGCTTTTCAATTCCCTCGTCATCAATAAACTTAACTCTTGAATTAACCATTTCAAGAGCTTGAAGGGACTCTGGAAGTTCTTCTTTAATTATTTCAAAATCTCTATGTGTTATGTTACTCAGATCTTGTGATGATTCAGAGATTTCAGTCTCTTCAATAATGTCATTTACAACAACTTCAGTTTTTTCTATATCAACATCTTTAGATTGAGGTATAGGGGTTGAGGATGGAACATGACCGAAATCTTCATCAATAAAAGCAAATACATCAGTAGCTTGACCTGTTGCATCAGTTTTTTCTTTAGAAAGATCATTTAATTCATTTTGTTGAAGACTATCATTTTCAGTATCAAAAATATTTTCTTCATGGCCATCGATGTTAGATGATTTTGCTTCATCTTTATTTATTTCATTATCGATAAAACCAGCATTTTCTTCTTGAAGAACTTCTGAATTACTTGTGTCTATATTAAAGTTTTCATCAACTTTTTCATCTCTTAATTCAATATTATTCGATGGCAATGCATCTTCATGTCTAACTTCACTTTCTGGTGTAACAGAAATAATTTCTTGATGAGGCTCACTCTTTTCATGAAGAGGCTCTGATTCTACTATATTCTCTTTTATTACACTATCATCTGTTGGTTCTTCTTTTACATAGGAATCTTTTAATTCTATATTTTCTGAAGTTTTTTCATTAATTTCATCACCATCTTCACCAAAAACAATTGTTTCTATATCGTCATCTTCATCAAAATCAATTGTTTCAACAGAGAGATTTTCTTTCTCTACTTCCTGATCTCTCACCTCACCTTGAGATGCAGCCACATCAATCTCATCTTGAGAAGTTACACTTTGATCTGTAACTGAATCAATATCTAAAGAAGACGATGAGGAATCATCATCCTTCAAAGGTATTAAATCAAGATCCTCTAAACCCTCAATAAGGTCATCTTCAGTGAGAAATAAAATATCTTCACTGGCTATTTTTTCTGCTTCTCTCAAATCTATTGAACCAATCTCATTAATATTGAAATCATCAGGTAGTTTGCTTGATATGTCTTGAGGAATTTTTAGCACGATATTTTCTTTTTCATCAACCTTTTTTTCTAATATGACATCTTTATTACTATAATCATTAACTTTAGACTCAGATACAATCGTTTCTTTACTTTTTTCATCAACTTTAAGAATTTTTTTTCTAATTTCTGCCTTCTGAGGGTCAAAATCATCATTAATCTCCAACCCCTCTATAGCATCATCATCTATATGACCCATTTCGACATAATTTGTATCATTATGTCGATTATTATCTTTACTATTTTTATTTTCTGTATACTTTTCAGTCATAATTTTCTTCAAATGTGTACGTATTCATTTTATTATCGGTAAAAACTGAAAATATATAAAAAAAAGGATGCCCAGAAAGGCATCCTTTTTTTGAAAATATATAAAATTTTATATTATCTATTTGCTACTTTAATACGTGCCCTGATTTTTGTTTCCTCTATCTTCATGAGAAAGTTCTCATCAGAAAAAGGCTCAGTTTCAGTACTATCAAGCTCCTTAAGACGAGCTTCAAGTTCCTGTACATCCAGATCTTCTTTTTTGTAGGCATTTTCAGCTAAAATAATGATTTTATTATCTCTTATCTCAACGATTCCACCTTCAACAACAAGATATTTTGTACCATTTGTATCACTTAACCTGATTTCACCAATTCCAAGCTCAGATATTAAGGGACTATGATTATACATAAAACCCATTTCACCATTATGAGCCTGAATGACAGCCAGATTTACTGCACCGTCAAATAGGGCTCCCTCAGGGGTTAATATGCTACAATTGATTGTACGTTCCATTTTTAGTTACCTTGTAATTTTTGTGCTTTTTCTACAGCCTCATTGATGTCACCTACCATGTAAAAGGCCTGTTCTGGTAGATCATCATATACACCACTAACAAGATCTTTAAAACTCTTAATAGTATCGGTAAGCTTTACATATTTACCATCAAAACCGGTAAACTGTTCTGCAACAAAGAATGGCTGTGATAAAAATCTCTCAATTTTTCTAGCACGCTGTACAAGTATTTTATCATCTTCTGCAAGTTCATCCATACCAAGAATGGCAATAATATCCTGCAGGTCTTTATATCTCTGAAGTATTCTCTTTACTTCCATTGCAATATTGTAATGATCTTCACCAACAAGCTCAGGTGCGAGCAGTCTTGAAGAAGACTCAAGAGGATCAACAGCTGGATAGATTCCCTTTTCTGCAATATGTCTTGAAAGAACAGTATTTGCATCAAGGTGAATAAATGCTGTTGCAGGAGCCGGGTCAGTCAAGTCATCAGCAGGTACGTATACAGCCTGTACAGAAGTAATTGAACCGTGCTTTGTTGATGTAATTCTTTCCTGAAGCTGTCCCATCTCAGAAGCAAGTGTTGGCTGATATCCAACAGCTGAAGGCATTCGACCCAAGAGAGCTGATACCTCAGAACCTGCCTGAGAAAATCTAAATACATTATCAACAAAGAGAAGAACGTCTCTTCCTGACATGTCTCTAAAGTACTCACACATTGTTAGAGCTGTAAGAGCAACTCGAAGACGCGCTCCAGGAGGCTCATTCATCTGACCATATACAAGACAGGCTTTATCAATAACACCTGATTCCTGCATCTCTAACCACAGGTCATTACCCTCACGTGTTCTTTCACCAACACCGGCAAATACTGAATATCCACCATGCTGCTGAGCAACATTATTGATAAGTTCCATGATTACAACAGTTTTACCAACGCCAGCACCTCCGAAAAGACCGGTCTTTCCACCTTTAATATAAGGTGCAAGAAGGTCTATAACCTTGATACCTGTTTCAAAAATCTCAGAAGTTGGCTCTAACTGATCAAATTTTGGTGATTGCTGATGTATAGAACGTGTGTCCTTCGCATCAACAGGTCCTGCATTATCAACAGGCTCGCCAAGAAGATTAAAGATTCTTCCTAGAGTTGCCTCTCCAACAGGAACTGAAATTGGCGCTCCTGTGTTAACTACTTCCTGTCCTCTTTTAATACCATCTGTAGAAGCAAGAGCAACTGCACGAACACGGTTTCCACCAAGGTGCTGTTGTACCTCACTTACTAGTCTGGTCTTTTCGCCCATTACTTCAATTTCAAGAGTAAGAGCGTTATAAATTTCTGGCAATTTTCCTTCTGGAAATTCTGCATCCAGAGTTGATCCAATTACCTGAACAACTTTTCCTATGTTATCACTCATCATAATCTCCTTATAACTCAAGTTCTAAAAATATCTTATTCAAGAGCAGCAGCTCCACCTACAATTTCAGCAATTTCATTTGTGATCTTAGCCTGACGAGCTCTGTTATAAGAGATTGTCAGCTCCTTAACCATCTCACTAGATGCATCAGATGCATTCTTCATTGCCACCATTCGAGCAAATTGCTCTGAAAACGATGTTTCCAAAAAACAAGTAAATAATTTTACTTTAATATAAAGAGGAAGAATATACGAAAATATTCTATCAGGATTTGGATCAAAAATATAGTCTCTGGTTGATCCTCCCAGAACATCTGTTTGTTCCTCTAAATCTGGTGCAATTGGTAACAGCTTAATAATATCAGGTTTTTGATTAGTTGAAGAATTCACCTTGCTATAACAAACATAGACTTCATGAAATTCTCTGGTTTCAAATAATCTGGTAAGCATATTACCTAAATTTGTTACATATTCAAATGTGAGTTTATCATCCATGTTTTCTTCTGATTTGAAAACTGGCTGATTTATGAAGTTGAAGAAATTAGTTCCTTTTTTACCGACTGAGTAGATCTGAGCTTCAATGCCGTCAGCTGCAAGTTTATCTTTTAGCTTTAATGAATTATCAATGATATTTGTATTAAAACTTCCACATAAACCTCTGTTTCCAGTAATCTGAAGGATTAAAGCTCGAGAAGGATTGGCTGCTTCTATAAAGAGAGGGTTATGAGATGCTGTAACACCTGTTGAAACCAGGTTACCAATAATCTCATTGACCTTTACTTCATAGGGTTTTGATGTTTCAAGTCGCTTCTGCACTTTTTTCATCTTAGCACTGGAAACCATCTCCATTGTGCTGGTGATCTTTTTAGTGTTAGTAATCGACTTGATTCTGTTTAATATATCTCGTTGATTAGCCACGGTTTACACCCTTCTTATTTTTTAGTTGAGACCAGCTACGTATTTTTCAGTAAAATCTTTAGCAGCATTCTCAAGTTTCTCTACATCTTTTAACTCACCGGTACTTTTAATTCCTTCAAGAATTTCTTTGTGTGAACTCTTCATATATTCAACTAACTTCACTTCGTAATCTTTAATTTTATCAACAGGTACAGTATCTGCAAGACCCTGAGTTCCTACATATATCATTACAACCTGCTCTTCTACTTCCATTGGTGCATATTGACCCTGCTTTAGAATCTCAACAAGTCTTTGACCACGGTCTAACTGAAGCTGTGTTGAAGCATCCAGTTCTGTTCCCATTTGAGCAAAAGCCTCAAGTTCACGGAACTGAGCAAGGTCAAGTCTAAGAGAACCAGCATACTTCTTCATTGCCTTAATCTGAGCATTACCACCAACTCGTGATACTGAGATACCAACATCAACAGCAGGTCTGATACCTGATGCAAAAAGGTTAGGCAAGAGATAAATCTGGCCGTCAGTAATTGAGATAACGTTTGTTGGAATATAAGCAGAAACCTCACCTTCCTGAGTCTCAATAATTGGAAGTGCTGTTAAACTACCTCCACCAAGATCATCATGAAGTTTTGCAGATCTTTCAAGCAATCTTGAGTGACAGTAAAAAATATCACCAGGATAGGCTTCTCGTCCTGGAGGACGCTTTAGAAGCAAAGAAAGTTCTCTATATGCATTAGCCTGCTTTGAAAGGTCATCATAAACACAGAGAGTGTGACCATTCTTTTCATACATAAAGTATTCAGCCATTGCTGTTCCTGCATAAGGAGCAATGTACTGTAGAGGTGCTGGATCAGATGCATTTGCTGCAACAACAATTGTATAGTCCATTGCACCGTGTAATTCAAGTTTTTCAACAACTGATGCAACAGTAGAGGCCTTTTGACCAATAGCTACATATACACAGATTACATCCTTACCCTTTTGGTTGATAATAGTATCAATTGCGATAGCTGTTTTACCGGTTTTACGGTCACCAATGATAAGCTCTCGCTGTCCTCTACCAACTGGAGTCATTGAGTCAACAGACTTAACACCGGTCTGAAGTGGCTCTTTAACAGGCTGACGAGCAGCAATACCTGGAGCATTAAATTCTACAGGTCTTACCTTGTCACTATTGACAGGTCCCTTGCCGTCCATTGGCTCACCAAGTGGAGTAACAACTCTACCTAAAAGTTCTTCTCCAACTGGTACTGCTAGAACCTTGTTAAGACGTTTAACAGAGTCCCCTTCCTGAATCTGGAGAAAATCTCCAAGGATTGCACAACCAATTGAATCTTCTTCAAGGTTAAGTACCATTCCCTGGATGCCATTTTCAAACTCAAGCATCTCAGCAGACATAGCATTACTTAAACCATGAATTCGGGCGATACCATCACCAACCTGAATTACAGTTCCTACTTCACTGACATCAAGTTCTGATTTATACGCCTCAATTTCTTTTTTAATAATCGATTTTATTTCTTCAGTTTTAATCTTCATAAGCCACTTCACTCCTGACTTTACTATTTAAAAGTGTATTCCTAATATTTTTCAGACCTTTAGCTAAAGATCCATCTACTACAAGGTCACCGATTTTAATAATAATTCCACCTAGTATAGATTCATCGACCTTTTCGGTCAGAATGATTTCTTTATTCAGTTTTGCCTTTAAATCAGATTGGATCTTATTTATAGTCACATCATCAAGTTTCTCACGGGTTATGACAGTCACACGCTGACGGTTATTTGCAATATCAATAAGGTCTACCATCGACTCATGAATCTCACCGATTGCAGACTGACGATCATTTTCAATTAAAATTCGTAAAAACTTAACTATATAATCAGACAGTTTTCCTGAGAAAACTTTATTAAGAAAATCTTTTTTGGACTCCTGTGAAAAACTTGGGGAAACAAGATATTCTTTAAAATCCTTGTCCTCTTTCATAAGTCCACCAACAAACCCCAACTCTTCTTCTAGTTGAGAAAGGATTCCTTTCTCATCACCAATTTCCACTAGTGAGGCCGCATATACCCTTGCTACTTCATTCCCAGCCACGATACTCACCCTTCTCTTTTTTAATATTTAAACAGACAGCTCAGCAATTTACTGAACTGTCCCCATTTGCTTCAGTGTCTCTTCTACTATTGAACTTTGGTCTTCTGCCTTAAGATTCTTATCAATAATTCTTGATGCTATATCAGTAGATAGAATAACAACTTCATTTTTAATTTCTGACAATGCAGTATCTTTTGCAAGAGTGATCTCTTTCTTAGCACGATCTACCATATCTCTAGCATCTGCATTTGCCTTGTCTAAAATGTCATTCTTAAGCTTTTCAGCTGCTTCTCTACCTTGAGCAATTATCTTACCAGCTTCTTCTTTAGAATCGGCCATGAGCTCTTTATGCTCATTAAGAACCTTCTCTGCTTCCTGACGAGCCTTATCCGCGATATCAATATCACCGCGGATTTTTTCGGCCCTGGCATCCAGGGCCTCAACAATAGGCTTCCAGGCAACTTTCCAGAGGATAAGGAGAAGTACTACAAAAGTTATGATGGTCCATAGTAATAGACCTGGATCTACTTTTAATAAGCCTTCTTGTATAACCTTAAACATGGATTACTTACCTTTTTTCCTTAATTACTTTTTTACTTCAGTTTTAGTTTCTGGAGTAGTTTTTTGTGGAGCTTGCTTAATTGGCTCTTTTGTTGAAAGCATAAAAGTAACAACAAGAGCAAAGAAAGTAAAACCTTCTATAAGAGCTGCAGCAATAATCATTGCAGTTCTAAGGTCACCACTCATTTCTGGCTGACGAGCCATACCTTCTAGAGCACCAGCAGCCAATCTACCTATACCTAAAGCTGCACCAAAAACAATGATTCCAGCACCAAGACCAGCGCCTAAATAAGACATTCCTAAATATTCCATTAAGTCCTCCTAATAATAATTCTTTAGTTTATTCTATAAAAATGTATCATGTACATTCTTATATGCTAATACAAAAAATGCATGCCCTAGTGAGCATGCATTTGATCGCCGATGAACATTGCTGACAAGGCGCAGAATATATAAGCCTGTATTCCGGCTACCAATATCTCAAGGCCATAGATCATCAATGATCCTGTTACTGATCCGATACCAACAGCATAGCTTTGGAACATCATTACCAGATAAATAAATATGATAATAACAACGTGTCCTGCTGTCATGTTAGCAAAGAGTCGGACAGTGAGAGCAAAGGGCTTAATAAGCAATCCCATAAGCTCAATCAGCCATATTAAAGGAAAAAGGGCAATTGGTATTCCACCAGGGACTATACCCTTTATAATCCAGAGAGGCCCCTGTTTAACAAATCCCACAACCATCATTCCAAGAAGAGTCAATAAAGAAAGACCAAGTGTAACAGCGAGATTACCTGTTGCTGTTGCTGACCCTGGAAAAAGACCTGCAAGATTACAAAACAGAATAAAGAAAAACAAGTTAAGAAAGTAAGGCATTGCTTTTTTCACGTAATGAGGATCAAAATTTGGTTCAACAACTTCATCGTGTACAAAACCAATTATGAATTCCCAGGCGTTTACCCATCTTGACTTTGACCCCATTGAATCTCGCTTAATCTTGCGAGCAAGAGGAACAAAGACAATTATACAAAGAACCATCACGATCCACATCATCATGACCCATTTTGTCATTCTCATATCAAAATGTAGAGGGCCAAGATTAAAGCTAAGCTTACTCAATACTGAATTGATTGTATCAAAAAGACCTCCGTGCATGACGTGATCAGTAAGGTGATGCATAACAATCTCAAACATCGATTCTTCCTTACCACTGCCACCGCCGGAGCTTACAACTGTATTAACGAATTCCACTAGACGTATCATAAAACTCCCACCCAATCATAAAGTCTTTAACATTAAGTTTATTAATCAAAAACTTAATGCTGCAACTTATTCTGTAAAGATTTTTTTAAAAAAAATTAACATTTGTTGCAATTTTGTTCTATTTATGTATTTTTAAGCCAACAATACTACAGGAAAAATTAAAATCTATCTCCAGCGTGTTTTTTTATTATCTTTCTTGCTGGTACGTTCATGCCTGTCATCAATTTTTTTCAATTCTCTAATAAGCTGATAAAATCCTAGTATCATTCCCAATGCTGCTCCCAATGTGACAAACAGTGGTGATTTCTGATAATAAGAATCCAATCGATAACCGCCGTAAACAAATAACAGAATCGTTATTGCCAACTGCAAACCTATAGTTATATGGGCAAATACCGATTGTGTTGAATTTTGTTTTGACACGCTTTATACTTTTTTCCTTATCTTGATCAAAAGTCTGTATTGCATTTTGTCAACAAATTTCAGGAAAAATTACTAAAAAAGTTATTATATACAAAATACCTGACGATAATCAGAAAGTAGTTATGAAAATGTACAAAGAGGGATTTATGAAGATATCTGTACAGGTAATTGAGGCAGAAAATGAATATATTGCAACCTGCCCTGAACTTGACATAAACTGTTATGGTTACGATAAAAAAGAAGCAGTCAATAGAATTGAAAAGGTAATTCAGTTTTACATAGAATCAGCGAAAGAACTGGGACTGGATGTAGATTCATTACATGAGATAAAGATAGATGGGGAGAACCGAGAAACACAAAATCCTCAAATTAACATGCCATCTGAGGCAATAAACTAGTCCAAAGTTCAAAGTCTAAAGTCAAAAGGATCCTTCTTTCAACTTTAGACTTTCGTATTACTTATTATTTTCCCAGTAATTCTTTTTCATTGACTTTAAAATTATTGGTCTTAAGAAGCATTCTGTGCCATCCACTACGTGCCTGACCTCTTTTTCTCCCAAGGAGCTGTCTTTGAAGTCTGGTTTTTGCCTGATAATATGGAATAACTGTTTTCACAACTCTTTTACCCACTCGCTTCTTTCTGGTAAAGGCTCTATCCTTCAGTCGGGTATATTCCTTTTTCATCTCAGCTTCTGTAACCTTAATGTCACGGAACTTGAAACCAGTATAAATATTCGCCTTTATTGAATTCTGAAAAGATGCCAATTCTTTTTTATATTCATCTGTTTGATCCCATTTCTTTGCTTTTATGATTCTTTCAGTAAGATAGCCTAGAAACATTACTCTGGTTATACTTTTCTTACGTCGCAATAAATATTTTGGATCTTTATTCGTATTTGTTGAGCCATTAAATTTATCTAAAAACTCATTTATTGCATTGAGATCCTTCAAGTAAAATGATTTAGCGCCTACAGAAAAGAGAAGCTCCTTAGGATCAGCAAATTTTGACTTGAAAAAAGGTTTTTTCACATCCTTTGCATTCATCATTATGGACTGAGCCTGACGAACTGATTGATTACTAAGACGTCTCTGTAGACTCTTTGCTTTATTCTTATCACCAATAACTGATTCTATATTACCTGGAGTAAGGACTACACGGTCAGATGCCTTAATAATGTAAATACTGTTGCGAAGAACAATTGGTTCCTTAGTTACATCACCCTTCTTGAGATTAAAGGCTGCATTCATGATTACCGGATGTCTCATTCTTCTGGTAAGATATCCCCAGTCACCACCCTTCTTCTTTGAAAAATCAGTTGAATATTTCATTGCAAGTGAAGAGAAATCTTTGCCACCATTTAGTTCAGCAATAATACTCTTTGCCTGAGCAATCTTTGAAGCAATCTCTTTATCAAGTTCGACCTTAGATTTCTTTTCTCTTTTTTTATTAACAACCTTATAGGCATTCGCCCGAAGCTTAATTACACTGAGCTTTACTGCATCTTCTTTAAAAGTTGCTGTTTCCTGATTTTTCTTGCGAAAATATTTGCTACTAAAGGAAAAGGCGTAAAGGCCCATCATTTTAGTAAACATGGGATTTTTATAAAAACCATTCTTCTCGCCCTCTTTAACAACGAGACGATCAAGAACTATCTTTCTAATCTTTCCCTTTTGATTTCTTTTAGTCTTATAAACACGCTCTGTGGTCATCTTGCGAACCTTGAGCCAATCTTCTAATTCTCCTCTTGTAAGTTTGCCATCTTTATATGTGGCAAGAACATCACTTGAGCTGTTACATCCTGTGATTAAGACCATTGCTGCTATAACCAGACTTCCAATAATACGCATAATAAAAAACTCCTTTAGGATTAAGTATCTGCTTTATCTATAATACTTTATTATAGATGTCAATTTGAATTAATGAAATATCAATTTTTATAGAAAAATTGATTTAAAATGGAAAATTAAACAAAGCAGTAGAACCTTCATTTTGTATTAGTATAAGAGATGATTATTTGTTACGAAAAAAGAGTTTGTATGAGTTATAAAGTTAGAATGTGTTTCTCTCTGAGTTCACAGAGGATTTAACGTAAGTATTTTCAAGTTGAATGGAGTTCACTGTGTTTTAATATATAGTACTGTTGTTCTGAGTTTAGATTTAGATTATTAAGGTATTTGCTTATTATGCTTACTAATTAAGAATTAACTAGATTTTAACCCTAAAAGCAAGCTGAAGGCTTATATCTTCTCTATTTAAAAGATTTACCATTGACTCTAGGGCAATTTTCACTTTCCAAAAATCCAATTCTAAACCTATGACAAATGTGGGAACAAAAATAGATACATAGTATTTATTCACAGATTCAAAAGAAACTGTTGGAGGACCAGGTAATCCAACTACCGGTCCACTTCCTTCAAGATTCATATCAAAGGAGCCAAAATTTAGAGTAGCTCCTATTCCAAAATAAAGGTTAAAAATCCATAGAAAATCAAGATAAACTACTGCTTGCACAGAAGCTGATATCATGAGCCAACTCACAGCTAATGTATAGCTAGGTGTATATGTTGCAGGAGTTACAGGATAACTATAGATTCCACTTACATTTATCTCACCATAGGCAAAGTCTGCCCCAGCACTGACAGTAACACCACCAACCTCAAAGAGTCCCGGAAAGATTTTCTTTCTCTTTACGAGATTATATCTAACTTTAGCTCCAGCTGAATAAATATTAAACTTATCGAGCTGTACAAATGAAATTGGAATCAATCCATTAATAAGGGCATCTGGTAAAAAGCCTGAAGAAAAGGCCATTGCTTTAAATTGTAAATCTAGCCCTTTACCAAAACCAAGACCACCAAAGAGTACTGGATTTGGACTTGCAGCAGGGAGATATCCTTGTGGTTTTACAAAGGTAGGGTCAAAATAACTTAGATTTGCTAGCCCTCCTGTTACAGAGACACCTACATAGAATTTAGGAAATTTACCAATATATGCATCACCTATGGCATAGCCACCAAGATTTGCAAGGTGGGATGCATTGGACATACCAGGACCAATATTATCTGATATAGCTTGTATTTCTGTGGCAATAGCAGTTGCTTGAGGATCTAATCCAGCAGGGAATATAACTTTAGTATTACCCACAGTTACCTCATCACTGAATAGAGAATGAGCAAGTGATAAACTGATTATAACCAAAAATATAACTTTTTTTATGATCTTTTTCACCACATTAAAATACATGAAATTTGTGATCTTGTCAATTTTTATAGAAGAGTATTGCTTATCAGAGAAAATTTTTTCATATATAATTATACGTAGATTAACTAGCATGGTAACTACCCAACAATGTGTGGTTCAATTCATTAGAAATATTGAGTATTAATGAAATCAGGTGATTTCTCTTCTGCAAAAGTAAAGACATAAATAGCATACAAACATAGAGAAGAAAAATTATTATCAATCAACGTGCTTAAAGATTAAAATCTCTTGGTTATTGGTCAATTACCTAGAATGTTTGCCATAAAATGAATAAATTTGATTATTACTAACATTCTTCTTTACCAAATTTAAAATCAGCAACATTTAAACCTTACAACTTCTCAAGCTCCATCTCTATCTGAGCATAGGCAGAATGATTGTGAATGGATTCCATATTCTCTGATTCTACTGAAAACCAGAGAATATCTTCTGTTTTCATCAGCTTTTCCGCTGCATTTCGCACAATATCCTCTACGAAGACAGGGTTTTCATAGGATCGTTCTGTTATAAATTTCTCATCCTCACGCTTTAAGAGAGAATAGATCTCTGAGCTTGCAGAAGACTCAGCGATTGCAATAATATCTTCAATCCACACCCTTTCTCTGGCACGAATCTTTAGAGACATGATGCTTCGTTGATTATGTGCCCCATAGGCACTGATTTCCTTTGAGCAGGGACAGAGGGATAATACAGGCACCTGAACCTCAAGTGTATAATAATCAACATCTGAACTGGCTGAAAGGGTGCAATTATATTCCATCTTGCCTTCCTGGCCTGAAACTGGAGCTTTTTTGGTTAGAAAGTATGGAAATTGTATCTCAAAATAGGCTGTCTGGGCCTCAAGTTCATCCTTCATAGCTTCAAGAATATCCTGAATCTTTAATACACTGATCTCTTTTTTATATTTATTTAATATTTCAACGAATCGGCTCATATGTGTACCACGAAAATGCTGAGGCAGATTAACGTACATATTGACCTTCGCTACTGTATGCTGCTCTCCTCTGGCACGGTCAAGGACTGCAACTGGATAGGTAATATCTTTTACTCCTACCCTGTTTATTGCCAGGTTTCTGTAATCGGGTTCTGACTGAATATCTTTTAGGTGAGATCGGCTCATTTCTATGCTCCATTGTTTCGATTAAGACACAGTAAATAACTGGCAATGTGGTGACAACATTTTTATTCACTTTTTTTTGCAACCATATTCACTTTGACTGCGTCTAGTATTATAATCAGATAAACAAAAATATAATCTGTATATACTAATTTGTGTATAAAGTTTTAGTCGAAAATTTTAAAGATATTTTTCAGGTAAAATCAATTCTTTAACTGAAAGAGATGTATTCCTTTAAACCTTTCACTTTTAACTTTCAACTCATTCATCCGGGCCTGGATCAATAAATAATACAACATCATAAAAATGATATTGGAGATCCTATGAATTCACATAAGCTTTTATTGACAGGTGTATTTGGCCCCTTTGGAAAAAAGAATGCCTATGGCGAAGCATTGGGCATGCAGATGGAACTTCTGAACAATCAAATTACCAGACAGCAGGGGGTTCACTCACCAAGGCAGTCATACTGGACCTTTGCTCTGTATCTTTTAGCTGAAAATATTTCTGTGCGAAGTACTGTACTGGATTTTCCATCCTGGAAAGATTTCAAAGAAGAACTCAAAAGAAATTATAGTCATGTGGGAATAAACTTCATAGTGCCCAATGTTTTGAAAGCACAACGCATGGCTCGATACATTAGAAAATATTATCCTCAAACAAAGATTATTCTTGGTGGCTACGGAACCATTATTCCTGATCTCAAAAATATTGTTCCCCATGATGAGGCCTGTATCGGAGATGGAGTCACCTGGTTAAGAGATTATTTCAAAGAGGATGTATCTGCCCCTATTTCTCATCCTTCTTTAATTGGCCCTGCCTATGAAAAAATCTATGGTTTCAGCACAAAACCCTCTGGTGGCATCTTAATGCCGGGAATGGGTTGTGAAAATGGGTGCAAATTTTGCATAACATCACATGTCTTCAAAAAAAAGTATGTTTCACTATTGTCTTCAGGAGAAGAATTATTTAATGCCTGTGTTACTGCTGAGAAAAAGACCGGTGCCAAAGGCTTTAGTATTATGGATGAAAATTTTTTAAAGAATCCCCAGCGTGCTATTGACCTCCTTGCTTTGATGGAAAAACATAAAAAGGCCTACGTCTTTGATATATTTTCATCTGCCGATGCTATAAAAAAAGTAGGTACTGACTTTTTGCTTCGCCTTGGAGTAAGACTCCTATGGATTGGCGTAGAATCAAAAAACTATCAACATGACAAGACGAAGGGAACAGATTTTCATCAACTTATCAGAGAACTCAGAGATCATGGCATAACTGTAAATGCTTCAACAATTCTTTTTCAAGATCATCACAATGAAGAAACATTAAGAGAGGATATTGACTATGTTATTTCTCTTCAGGCTGATACAATTCAATTTATGAACTATACCCCTTTTCCTGGAACAACTCTTTATAATGAATATAATGAAAAAGGTCTTCTCAATGATCTGCATTTTCGTCATCATCATGGTCAGGGCCCTCTGGCATTTGAACACCCTTACATAAAGGACAGATCAAAGCATGTCAAATATCTGAGAGATGCATTTCGCAATAACTTTATTAAAAATGGACCAGGCATTGTAAATATGGCGGAAACAGCAATGAAAGGCTATATCAGTGAAATGGAAAAACATATTCACAGAACTGTTGATCAACAAAACTGGAATTCCAAGCAATTATTATATGAAAAAGATATAACGAGAAGAGATGATTTCATGATTTTACGTCTACGAAAAATGCAGAAGATTGCTATGAATATGAGACCGCTGTTACTATCATCATATATTTTTAGCCCCAATAAGACTTCTCGAAAAAAGGTGCTTAAAATAATGAAACTACAAAAAGAATACAATGGTCCTTTGCAATTCAAAGATAATATTGCTTCAGTAATTCTTCTTTTCACTGGTCTCTTTGAATCGATCAAGCTTCTTTTTAATAAATTAACTGGCAAAGAATTCATAACATATCAACCGAAAGTTAAAAGAGTTGAATATAGAGAGACCATTGACTTGGAAGTTCTCAAAAAAATAGATAACTTTGATAAATTATTCCCTATTTTTATCACAGGAGCTATGAGATTAAGAAAGATTTCACTAAATCAACTTGCTCGGAGAGCTGACATCTCTGCCAACTTTTTAAAATCTATTTTAGAAGGCAAGATCAAAGAGAACAATGATACTATTATTTCCTCTTTACTTGAAGCTCTGGATTACAGACTAAAAATGAAAAGTGGTTTTTAAGAATAGAATTCATCATTTTGAATAATCGATCTTATTAAAAGTACCGATAACTATCCGAATCACATCAAGATAACGATAGTTATCGGTATCTCTCAATAGAGGGAATTTTATGTTAAGACAAGGGGGCCATCTTTCGTTACAGCAACGGTATGTTCAAACTGAGCGGAATATTTATTGTCTTCAGCAACAGCTGTCCATCCATCCTTTTTGAAACAAACAGCCGTTGTACCATCCTTAATTACAGGTTCAATTGCCAACACCATACCTTCCTGCAATCTAATGCCTGTTTCCTTCGCCCCATAATGTGGAACAATGGGTGTCTCATGTAAAGCAAAGCCAACTCCGTGACCAGTAAATTGATGCATTATCTTAAATGGTGTTGCTGACAAAAAATCGCCAAGAGCCGCCCCCAGGCATCCTGTAGTATTACCCACGTGAAGCTGATCTATACAAATCATAAGAGACTTTTCAGCTGTATCTATTAGGTTCTGATGTTCTTGAGTGATTTCTTTTCCAACAGCAAGAGTAATGCAGGCATCTGAAAAATAACCATGGAGTACAGCTCCGCAATCAATTGATACAATATCTGATGACGCAAGTTTCCTTTTTTTTGATGGAATTCCATGTACAATCTCTTCATTAACAGAGAGACATGATGCGAAGGTATAATCGGGGAGTGTCTTAAAAGCTGGTCTTGCACGTTTTTTTAATATAAAGTCATCAATAAAACTGTCCACCTCCCAGGTGGACAGTCCTTCTAGATTAAGTGATCTCAACTCCTTAAAAAGTTCTCTGATAATTGCACCGGAATCACCAATGCGTTTTATATCATCTTCAGTCTTTAACCTCAAAGGACCTTGAAACATTCTCTATGCCTGCTTTGCCTCTTCAGCAACTTCTTCAGTGGCTGCAGCTTCCATGGTTTCTGTCTTTTCTTCTTTTTTATCTTCTATCTTTTTCTTTGAATCTTTGCTTTCTTTTGCAACAGGTTCTTCTTCAAGACCTGTTGCAATTTTAATTTTCTTAAATATCTCCTCATTCATTGCAGGATTTTCCTGAAGCCAGCGCTTCACATTTTCACGGCCCTGTCCAATACGTTCTTCACCATAGGAATACCATGTTCCTGCTTTTTTGATAATCTCAAACTTAACACCCATATCAAGAATGCCACCCTCTTTTGATATTCCTGAATTATACATAATATCAAATTCAGCCTGTCTAAATGGAGGAGCTACCTTATTCTTTACAACCTTAACTCTTACTCTATTACCATGAGCTTCATCGCCAGACTTAAGAGTTTCGATACGACGAATATCCAAACGCACTGATGAATAAAACTTCAGTGCATTACCACCGGTTGTAGTTTCTGGAGAACCGAACATTACTCCAATCTTATATCTAATCTGGTTAATAAAAACTACTGATGTCTTTGACTTAGCAATAACGCCAGTCAGTTTTCTTAAGGCCTGACTCATGAGACGAGCCTGAAGTCCCATATGAGCATCACCCATATCACCATCTATCTCTGCCTTAGGAACCAATGCTGCAACAGAGTCTATAACAATAATATCACATGCACCAGAACGAACCAGTGCTTCAGTTATTTCAAGAGCTTCTTCTCCAGTATCAGGCTGTGAAACAAGAAGTTCATCTGTATTAACTCCCAGTTTTTCTGCATATATTGGATCCAGAGCGTGTTCAGCATCAACAAAGGCTGCAACTCCACCAGCTTTTTGTGCTTCAGCAACTGCATGTAGTGTAAGAGTTGTTTTACCTGATGATTCAGGACCATATATCTCAATAACTCTACCCCGTGGAAGACCACCTATTCCCAGTGCAATATCAAGCTCAAGAGAACCAGTTGATATAGAAGGAATCTTCACTCGTGGTCCTTTGTCACCAAGCTTCATGATTGCACCTTTACCGAACTGTTTTTCAATCTGCATCATTGCTGAATCAAGTGCCTGAGATTTCTGATTTGATACCTTTTGATCTGCCATGTGAACGCTCCATATATTTTTTTTGATTAATATCTATATAAGTAGTACGCAAAAATCATTGAATTTGAAAATTTTTTTTATGATTTATGTCTCATATTCTATGTAAAGTATTAATTATTATTATTTTTGTCAAGAAGAATACTACATTTTTGTGTAGTTAATTTGAAAATATTTTACTTTGCGATGATGAAGGTAGAATGAAAGGTAATAACCAATTCTAGAAAGAAAAAAATGATGCAGGTCCTTAGGTTAGATCTAGAACCTGCTCATTGATTTTCTAAATTATTTTTTTACAACTTTTAAGACAACACGACGATTTTTTCCCCAGGCGTCCTTGTCACCATTATATGAAGGAGTAACTCGATCAGCACCTCCAAGACCACGATAGGTTAAAACCCCAGCCTTAAGACCTTTTTTTATAAGAGCTGCCCTAACATTATAGGCTCGTCTCGCTGAAATATTTTTGGCAGTATTTTTTGCCTTTTGAGTTGTTCCATCTCCAGGAGGATTAGCATATCCAGTTACCTGAACTACGTAACCTGGAAGTTTAGAATTTACAGCATTAACAACCTCTTTAATAATTGGAAAGTACTTATTAAGCTGATTTCTCAGAATCTCATTGGTTACAGCAGTCTGATATGGCTTGAAAACAATGGGATTAACCTGAGTTGCAAGTTTATTGTTTAATGCCTTTAATACAAGTGCTTCTCCACCTGAGATATTTTGAGTGATAATACTGAGAGGGAATAATAACAATAGAAAAATAAATGTAATTCGTTTCATAAGAGCTCCTTATTTTGTTATAACTATAAATATGTAATTATTATAAAAAATGACAATAACTTGTCAAGATTTAAAAAGGATTAATAAATATTGCACTAAAAAAACCAATTATCAATACATTTTTTGTTAACAAAATCACTATTGAAACTTTTTACATCCTATATCATCAACTATTATCAATCGAATGTGTGATGCCTTTATAAAAGAAGATATGTTTTGCAAATGGTGAAGAATATGTATTGAAAAACAATTAAGTACATAGTATCAATTTCCTTCTCAATAATTCTTTCTCATGGAGAATACATAGTACTTAATATTATACTGTGATAGAATTTCAATATAATCATCATTTTTACTTATTATATTAGACAATTACTTTTTTTATATTATAATAAGTACTTCAAAGTCAACTAAGGCAGTTTTAATGAATAAATACATTATACCTCTTTATATTCTATTACTATTCTTAACATCTTCATGTTCAGTTAATCAAAGAATAGACCTCAAAGGACCATGGAAGATCTTATATAACGATGAAAAATCTTTCAAAGAGATAGATATAAATGATTCACAGTGGGAGACGATTTATCTACCAGTTCAAACCAAGAAAGATGCTACCGTTGTATGGATCAGAAATACATTCAAAATCCCTGATTCTTTGAAAAATCAAAGTTTAGCAATCTTCGTTGGTAAAATAATTGATACTGACATTGTATACATAAATGGCAAGGAGATTGGCCGATCAGGCAAAGAGCCACCTCACTATATCCCTATGTGGAATTATAATCGATATTATCAAATGCCACCGGATTATATCAATCAAAAGGGAATAAACACCATCGCCATAAGATCATACGCTGTTTATGATCCAAAATTTTCTGATACGCCCTTTATTAGTACAATCGAATCTGTACACTGGCATTGTACATTACAAAACATTTTAACCAGAACATTACCATTAAGCTCTGGCATAATAATTTTAACGATTGGATTGTTTTCAATAATTCTTTTTCTTTTCAACAGAGGCAATAAAACCCAGTTACTCTTTGGAATAGCCAGTATTTTATGGGGCATTTTATCATTACACTTTTATATCCATAATTACGATATCTACTATAACCTGAAAGAAAAAATATACTTTTCATTAATGGCAATTGAAATAGCACTCATCTATGTACTTCTAGAGAATATTCTAAAAATCAGAATCAAAGTTCTTGAAGTAATTGTCTTCTTAATAACAGTAATAACAATCGCTCATTGCTTTTCATACAATATTCATGATCATATGATGGCAAAGGGTTATTTCTACTTGGGTATATTTGCTATTACAGAACAACTTCTCTGGGGAATATTAATTGGTGTTGCCATTATAAAAAAAAGAGAAAACATTCTCATTGTATCAATAGGCTATGGATTTTTTATGCTTGGCATCATTCATGATTCTCTTGCAATAACAGGTCTTTACATTATAGAGGTCTATCATGTTTCATTCAGCTATCCTGCTCTTCTTCTATCTTTTGGTATCATTTTCATAAAAGAATTCATTTCGATGGAACAGCGACTTAAATTCATGAATAAAATAGAAGAAAAGAACAGCATAATTAGTAATCAAAAACGAGAACTTGAACTAAGAAATATAACACTGGAAAATGATCTAACCCTTGCTAAGGCTATTCAAAAGGAATTTATTCCCAAGAAAATGCCCAATAAAAAAATACATGCAATCTATAAACCAATGGAAGCCATTGGAGGTGATTTCTATGACTTCATTCACTTTGAAGACGAAGACCTTCTTGGAATTATCATTAGTGATGTTTCGGGTCACGGAGTTCCTGCTGCACTCATAACTGCCATGTTTAAGGGATACATAGAAGAGGCTGGAGATCTTAAATTATATCCTTCAGAATTATTGATTCAGTTAAACAAAACCTTACTGCCATTAACAGGAATGAATTTCATCACTGTCTTCTATGGGATATTTAATAAAAAAACCTATTCTCTGAAATATGTAAATGCAGGACATACAATTCCCTTTATTATAAGAGACCAAAAAATATCATCTCTCTTAGGAAAACGATCTGTACCCATTGCTATCTTTAACAATGAACAGCTTATCGAACATAAAAAAACTTTTTTTGAAAATGAAATAACTCTAGAGAAGGGATCAAGAATGGTTCTCTATACAGATGGATTAACTGAAGCACGAAACCTTTCAACACCAATGGAAGATTTTGAGAGAACAACATTGTTTTCAGTTCTAACAGACAAGGCAGATGATACACCAAAGGCATTTATAAAAAGAATATACAGTGAACTTATAAAGTATAAGGGGGATGAGAACCTGGAGGATGATGTCTGTATTATATGTCTGGATGTGTGAGGCAGTTGAAAGTGTAAAGTAGAAAGTTAAAAGGGATTATCATTCAATAAATCCTTTTAACTTTTACTTTCAACTTTTCACTATCCTTTAAATCCCCTGAGCCTTTCTCATATCACCAATATTTCTTAACTGCTCAAGCTTATTGAGGCCATCAACAAAAGATAAAATACCTGCGATAGACACATCCACACTGATGCCACTGCCAAAGACTTTTAGTTGCTTGCCATCAATCTCTTCTATTACTGTTACAGATACCTCGGAAAGAGCATCTGAACCACCTGTGATTGCCACAAGATTAAATGACTGAATAGTTGCACTGGTACCGGTAATTTTTTTAACTGCCTTTACCCCTGCATCAACACCACCATTTCCATGAGCTACCTCGAAGAGTTCTTCTTCACCAGATTTATGATCCTTAACTGTCACCATTGTCATTGGAGGAGAAAACATTCCGCTGGATATCTGAATATTTTCTACCTTATAACGACGCTTTTGTTCTTCTTTATACATTGCCTCACCGATCAATGCAATAAGATCTTCATCAAAGACCTGTTTCTTTTGATCTGCAAGTGATTTAAAATATTTAAAGAATCGATCAATTTCTTCCTGATTAAGATCGTATCCCAATTCCTTTAATCGATCAACAACAGCATGACGGCCAGAGTGCTTGCCTAACACAAGGGTTGATTTGCTAATGCCAACATCCTCAGGCTTCATGATCTCATAGGTCATTGAGTGCTTTAGAACACCATCCTGATGAATGCCTGACTCATGGGCAAAGGCATTGGCACCAACGATTGCCTTATTTGGCTGAACAGAAACACCGGTTATATTGGTTAAAAGCTTGCTTGTTGACATGATCTGTTTTGTATTTATATCTGTATGAGCATCAAAGACATCACTACGGGTCTTTATAGCCATAACCAGTTCTTCAAGGGAGGTATTGCCTGCCCGCTCTCCAATTCCATTTATGGTACATTCAACCTGACGTGCTCCTGCCTCAACAGCTGCCAATGCATTGGCAACTGCAAGACCAAGATCATTGTGACAATGAACCGATATAATTGCATCATTGATATTTGGCACCTTTTTAAAAAGTGTATCAATCACTTTGTAAAATTCTGATGGCACGGTATAGCCAACAGTGTCAGGAATATTGACTGTAGTTGCCCCTGCAGCAATTACTGCCTCAACCATTGTTGCAAGATAATCCATATCGCTTCGAGTTGCGTCCATTGGAGAAAACTCAACATTGTCGGTAAAGGTCTTTGCATAGTTTACTGCTTCTATAGCTAGATCAAGAACCTCTTCACGGGTTTTCTTAAATTGATATTTGATATGGATATCAGAGCTTGATATGAAGGTATGAATGCGGGGATGGGCAGCAACCTCAAGAGCTCTGGCAGCGGCTTCAATATCCTTCTTATTTGCCCGTGCCAAACCTGCAACCTGCATATTCTTAACTCGTGATGCTATTTTTTTTACCGCATCAAAATCACCATCTGATATAACAGGAAAACCCGCCTCAAGAATATCAACACCAAGTCTTTCAAGTTGCTCTGCAAAAAGCATTTTCTCTTCAATATTCATGCTAAAGCCCGGAGACTGTTCGCCATCTCTCAAGGTAGTGTCAAATATATGTATCTTATTATTACTCATTATTTTCTCCTTTTAATTATCTCATTGTTTAATATTAATTGTAGGAACATATGAGCCGGCATGGGAATATCATTTCCCTGCACCTCTGATTTTCGATAGATTGATTTCTTTTCATATTATCATCCCTTTATAACTAAAAAAGCCGACACTCTCGTGACGGCTTTATAATTATCAGATTAAAAAGACATCACGAAATCGTGCACTTATGTAAGTTCATAAGGCCCAGAAGGAAATCTAAAATGTTTAAATGTCTTCTATTCATTTTCTTTTCCTGATATCTTATGAATACAATATCGAGTCATAATGGACATATGTCAATGTATTTAATGATTTTTTTTATTTTTTTCTTGACGGAACGTTAGTATTTTAGCATATTCTTAATTAATAAAAATACATCCCTCAGGAGTAATTCATGTTTCGCATATTAGGTTTCATGCAAAAAAATCTCATCTGGTCTATTCCCCTATTTATGATTACTGGCTTTCTCTTTGGACTCATTGGCAATGTACTATACCTTAAGTGGCTCATCTATCCTTTTACCTTTCTTATGGTATATCCAATGATGGTAAATCTTAATTTCAAGAGCCTTATGAATACATCAGGCATGGGAGTTCAGGTTATTACTCAATCAATTAATTTTTTAATAATTCCCTTTATTGCCTTTGGCCTTGGAATAATATTTTTCAAAGATCAGCCCTACACTGCTCTGGGTCTTCTTCTTGCTGCTCTCTTGCCCACCAGTGGCATGACTATCTCATGGACCGGTTTTGCCAAGGGTAATGTTCCTGCTGCTGTGAAGATGACTGTTATCGGACTTGTTCTGGGATCACTACTAACTCCATTCTATGCAATGGGACTCATGGGAACTGCAATTAATATTCCTCTTCTCAGTGTTTTCAAGCAGATTGCTATAATAGTTTTTCTTCCAATGATACTTGGTTTTTTTACCAGAGGCTATCTCATTAAAAAACATGGTGAAAAAGAATTCATGGCTACTATAAAACAAAAATTTCCTCCAATGTCTACAGCCGGGGTCCTTGGCATAGTTTTCATTGCAATGGCATTAAAATCCAAGAGCATCTATAATGCACCTGAGGTTTTATTTGGTCTATTTATTCCTCTCTTAGCTCTCTATGGTATTAATTTTCTCATTAGTACTGTTGTAGGCAAGTTGTTTCTAAAGAGGGGGGATGCCATTGCTTTGGTTTATGGAACAGTTATGAGAAACCTCTCCATTGCATTGGCCATAGCCATGGCTGCCTTTAAGGATAAGGGATCAGAGATCGCAATCATCATTGCCCTTGCCTATATAATTCAGGTTCAATCTGCTGCATGGTATAATAGGTTTACTGATAAGTTTTTTGGATCTATCGAGGAAGAAGATGTAGCTAATACTGCTGCATAAAAGAAGCCCCTGTGCGGTGTGGGGGGTGCAAGGTGGGGTTTGAAACCCCACCTTACACCCCCACCTTACACCCCCACCGCACCTAGGTATCTATCCCTGCCTTACTGCCCTATAGGTTTCTTTTATTGTAATAATCAACACACCGCTACCGAAGAGTATTGCAGCAAGCTTTACAATAAATGTTATTGCTGAAAAAACTGAAGCTCCTATGCCTAAGGTCACAAAGAGATTGAGACAAAATACTACTATGTTAAATATCATAAGGCCTAGAAAAAATCTCAATAGAGCCTGAGACTTATCTTTAAGAATTACATTGCCCAGCCAGATGCCAACAGGAATTGTTGAGAAATAAAACAATACAATATAGAGACCCGTTGTTGTGAGGCCGAATATTAAACCAAAGGCTGGTGTTATGAGTATTGAAAGTGCTAATAATACTACAAAGATAATAAACACTGGAATTGTAGAAAATACAGCTCCAAGACCCAAGCCTAGAGAGTTTGCAACCTTGTTTTCTGTTGTCTGTGTCATAGTGTTAAATGTCTCAGGATATAATTTCTGAATCAGTAACCCAATGAGAAATAACATCACAGTTACAAACAATACCTTTACAAAGGTCCATACATGATCCTTAGCTCTTGAAACCTTTACAATTCCTTTAGAATCTTTAATCTTTTGCCACTGAAAGTCCTTAATCTTTGCACCCTTTTGAATATCAGCACTACTTCCCCTGAATTTCAATATTCCATGAACTACTGTTCCCGGGAGTACCACGAGACTAGATTTAGTATCTTTAAAATCTGTATGTTCTGCATCAAAATCAACATCATTGATGAAAACATTACCAAAGAATGTTCCCTTCAAGGTTATATTAGATCCAAAAATTCTGGTGATTCCCCTGACGCTGCCGTCAATAACGAGATCTTTACCACAGGCAATGAGACTACCATCAATTGACGAATTAAGAGACACTGAAGAACCACAGGCTATTACATTTTTCTTCACTGTTCCACCGAGAGTTACATCTTTTCCAGCAACTCTCACATTACCCTTAACCAGACCAGAAATCTTTACAAATTCTCCACCACTTATGATGCTGCCATCAACTATACCAGGTACACTGACGTAACTGCCACCACCGATGATATCTCCTGTCACTCTACCGGAAGAAACAAAATGCTGAGAGCCAAAGAAGAGGTCTCCCTTAATTGTACCATAATTATTAAAGGTCTGTGCCGTTACAAATTTATCACCGGAATATATTTCTCCTGCCTTAACGCCATCTGTATCACTTACCGATGGTTTTGCCAAAACCATTCCTGTTGTTCCCAAAAGCATGATTACAATAATAATCAAAGCTGTTTTTACATATTTTCTATACATTGTTTTCTCCTTTTACTTCTTTACTATATTTATTACTCGAGTTATAATTCATTCTTAATTTTATTCCTTCACCTTTTCTATTATGAGATTATTATTTAATAGTTTTCGGATAATCACAAAGGAAATGCCAAGACCAATAAGAATCAAAACACTGACCATTGTATCTATTATTACTAATATTGATTGTGAATAGAATACTGAAATAACATCATAGATAAATTGCACGTGTCGTGCCATTTCAACCAATCCATAGAGACTTTTTACTCCTCTTGAGATAAGTTCAAGGATACTTGCATCAGATAAAAAAAGTATCAATGAAGAGAAGAGCAGCAAACTAATAAAGCTTATTGCACCGAAAAAAGCCTTTTTGAAATTTTCTGTGGTTTCAGTTTTTAATTCTTTCATCAATGTAATTTTTTTCATCACATCTAGTTCAAAATTATCATCTGCATCTATCTGAGGTAACATTTCAAGAGTAGCAAATGCCTTCTCTAGAACATCAAATTCACTATGACAATGAGGACAGCTTTCAATATGACTATTCATGAGTTTTTCATCATCTTTGGTCAATGTCTGATCAAAATATTTCATCATCATTATATTACATTCTTTACATTTCATATTGCCTGTACCTCCTCTTTATATGATTGTAGTTTTTCTTTAAGCATATGTCTTCCGCGATATAAGCGATTTTTTACTATTGTCTGTGGTTCATTGATTACCTTTTCAATCTCTCTATAAGACATGTGCTGTTGATGGAAGAGCACAACAGGAACACGATACATCTCAGGAAGTTCACTGATTGCCTTGCGTAATTGCTTTAATTCCTCTTTATCAATAAACTGATCTTCAGGATTTGACTCATCATCTGATGTTTCTGTTATATCATCAACTGAAAGATGATTATTTTTTTTCTGTCTAAGCCAGTCGATAGAGACATTTGTTGTAATTTTAATGAGCCAGGTGGCAAATTTATATTGAGGATTATAACTCTTCAGTGACCTATAAACCTTTAAAAAAACCTCCTGGGAGATATCACTAACATCTGATTTATTAACACTGAGATTATATATTACATTGAAAACAAGCTTCTTATATCTTGTTATTATCTCAGAAAAGGCCTCATCATTTCCACCAAGGCACATTTCAATTAATTCTACATCAGTTCCATTCAAAGGATTACCACCTATCCCAATTTAATTGCCTTTAATTATTCAATCTTTTTAATCTATACTGTATATACGTGTATTATTATATTTTGTCTGAAGATATGCAAAAAAAATTAAAAATTACTCACAAATACGAAGTGATCCCCTTTGGAGAAAGTCTAAAAAATCCTTGTCTGCGATACCCTCTAATGCCACAGCAAGGTAATAGGCATCAACACTATCGATTAATTGATTACTCTTTTCTATATAATTGCCGTCCCAATGAAGATGTTCATCATGAACCTTGATATAAATAAATAGATTTTCTTCAACATCTTCAGATATACTTCTCTCTTCAAACTTATAATCCTCATCATAGAGAGTTCCGTCTGGTTTCCACCCTTCAGATTGAGCTTTTTCTATATAGTATATCCATTGACTTGATTCTATAGTATATAACTCTTCATGATCTACACTGAGTAGAAAGTGATTGTCTTTTATTTTTGTCACCATTTAACTCCATTTAATACAATGTTTTTCATACTTGACATTGATTATCAGATATGAATCCATATTCTAGATAATAATTTGAGAAATAGAAATCTCTCAAATATATTTTAGATAATAGATGGAAATGTGCAATGAAAAATTCAATAAAAAAAATGATTCCTTTTGTTTTCATATGCCTCATTATTTTTTCTTCCTGTGGACAATTGGCTTTGCTTAGAATCAAACCCCACAATGATTTTGATCCAAAAAAAGTACCACAAATTCCTGTTTATGATAATTTGAAAAACTGGGCTTCTCATCCCCTTAAAAAAGATGAAGGAGATATAACTCCAAAGGATTACAAAGATAATCAGAAATATGCAAAGGCTGATGTCTTTTTTATTCATCCTACGGTTTATATGGGACAAAAAAACTGGAATGCTTCAATTACTCCAGGAAGTGGAACACATGAGCTGGTTCGCTACGTTGCAGCATCTCAGGCAAGTGCATTTAACAGTGCATGCCGGGTATATATGCCACATTACAGACAGGCGACCCTCTATTCATTCTTTGACAAAAAGGAAAATGGCACAAAGGCCTTAGATATTGCATATTCTGATATAATAAGAGCCTTTGATTACTATATGAAACATTTTAACAAAGGACGCCCCTTTATTATTGCCGGCCACAGTCAGGGAGCTTGTCACGGTCAACGACTCATCAGAGATCGCATTGACAATACTCCCTATATGAAAAGATTTATTGCAGGCTATATAATTGGATATCCCGTTGCTATGAAACGCTTTGAAACTTCCTATAAAAAGATTAAGGCCTGTTCTACAGCTACTGATAATGGCTGTATTATCTCATGGATGACCTATGGAAAGGGTGCTGTTGATAATGGCTCTACCCTTAATCATTATAAAGATGGATGGAGATATGACAAAAGAAATGAGAGTCTGTGCATAAATCCTGTTTCCTGGACCACAACTTCATCCCCCTCTCTCTTAAAAAATCACAGAGGTGCGGCCTTTGCACCCTATGGAAGTTTCCTTAAAACTGCACTGAGCAATAAAGCCCTTGGAGTAAAATTTAAAGAACTTAATACATATAAGAAAAAGGTGTCAGCTCAACGCTCTGGAGGGCTCCTTTATATAAGTGATCCTGGCAATAAGATAAAGCCAATTGGAAGGGATAACTATCACCTTGTTGATATCTCACTTTTTTATCTTGATTTAAGATATAATGTAAAAGAGCGTGTCACAGAATATTTAAAGTAAGGGAGAATTATAATGAAAAAAAAGATAATAATTATCGGATCAATTACTACAATACTATTTGGTCTTGCCTTTGGACTTGCAACTTTCATGGTAGGCAAGGTTGAATCCTTTAAGAAATTAACTCATAGTGATGTTCTTGCCACAAAAAAGATGCGTGATCACTACGGTATTGGTACAAAGGGCAATCCTGCTGACTATGGCTATGAAAACTACAAAACATATAAATACAAGTCTGTGAAGGATAAAACCGAGCTTGAGGCCTGGTACGTTGACAGCACTCAGAAAAATCCTGACCATAATCTATTAATCATTCACGGTCATCATGCAAATAAACTTCGAACAACTAAATATCTTGATATTGTAAAGAAATATAAACTCGATGCAAAATATTCAATCATGATTCCTGATATGAGAAATTCTGGGAACTCACAGAAGGCCCCTGTCTCCATGGGATATCTTTTTGCAGAAGACATTTACACCTCAATGATCTTTATTAATAAAACATTTGGCACAAAGAAGTTTACACTCTATGCTTTTTCTCTGGGAGCAATGGGAACCATGGTCTTACTTGATCGCAAAGATCTTATGGATGATTTAAAGAAAAAAGGCATTTCCATAGAAAAGATAATTTTTGATTCACCATTAACCAATACCAGAGAATCTCTCATCTATCTGGGCACGCAAAAAGGATTTCCTGAAGTTCTTCTATCATATGCATTCTGGGCATATAATATAAAAAGAGATGGCTATCCTTCGAAAATGCGGCTTCATAAGCTTTATAAAAAAATTACAATACCTCTTCTAATTCTTCAGGCAAAGGATGACCCGAAGGACTTCTATAATGCCATGCAAAAAGAGATGAAACTCTTTAAGAATGATGCAATAAGAGTTCAGACCTTTGAGACTGGTCACCATGTGAAGATCTATCAAAATCCAAGGGTAAAAGCGCTCTACACAAAAACTGTTGTTAATTTTCTAAAATAATTTCTTCTTCTATAGTTAGCTTCTTCTATGCTAACTATAGAAATGATCTTCAAGGTTTTCATTACCAATATTTCTCAATATGCATCAATTTTTTTACTTCATGATATTTAATAATTTCACCAACAACCTCACTTAGTTAAATCTCACACTCAACAAGGCATCGCAATACAAACAATGAATTATTGATGACAATTGCTTTAAAACATCATATATTGAATTATATTTATCATATATAAAAGATAAAAAAATTGACATATATTGAACAATATAGCTTTTGTTGTTATATTATATAAAAGGATCAAATGTGGAAATGTTACAAAAAAGTATAATTAGAAAGTTTTTAATATTATCACTTCTATCGGGAATCATGATGGGAATCATATTCCCCTTCTATGCAAATATATTTATAGCCTCATGGAAGAGCACAACAATGATGTTCATTTTTATTGGTGGATGCATAGTTGCAGGAATCGTTGTAGGCTTAATGAGCTTTATGATTTTTAAGTATACTATTTTCACTGTTTTAAAAAAACTATCTGATGAATTAAAAAAAATAGCTGAAGAGGATGGAAACCTAAAAACAAGAATCAACTTACAAAGTAATGATGAAATTGGAGCTCTAGCAGATAACTTCAATATCTTTATTAGTAAAATTCAGAATTCTGTTGATGATGTTCAAAAAACACTCTTAACAATCTCTGACTTTTCAGAAAATCTTTCAGATACATCTTCTCATTTTTCTGAAAACTCTATAAGTCAGGCAAGTTCAGCAGAAGAGGCAACTGCCAGTGCCGAAGAAATATTGGCCAATGCAGAAGAAACAGCAAAACATACTACTGAACAGTTTGACAAACTATCCCTCCTCATATATCGCATGACTGAACTTACAGAGATCATTGAAATGGCAGGTGAAACCGTTGATAATGCACTGCTGGTTTCACAGAGTCTTGCAACAACAGCTGATCAGGGAACGGGATATCTTGAAAACATGAGAAGTTCAATGGAAAAAATAAACTATAGTTCTGAAAAAGTAACTTCTATTGTTGCAATAATAAATGATATTTCTGATCAGATAAATCTTCTCTCACTAAATGCTGCCATTGAGGCTGCAAGAGCCGGAGATGCAGGTCGTGGTTTTGCTGTCGTAGCTGATGAGATATCAAAACTCGCTGACCAGACCTCTCATAGTGCAAAGGAAATAAATATTCTCATAAAAGACAATAATGATGAAATCAATAGAGGATATGAAACCAGTGAAAACACAATATCAGTTATTCATCAAATAACTGATGGGGTTAAAAACATCTCACTGATGATGGACGACATTCATTCTAATATTGAAAAAGAGGTAGAGATAAATCAATCCTTTGAAAAGGATACTGAATATGTTAAAAATCTCTCAATTGATATAAAGGATTCATCAAATTTAGCAAAAATTGCTTTTCAGGAAATTGTAACTGCAATTGAAATGATGAACCGATTGTCTCAAAAAAATGCCGAAGAGTCAACTGAGCTACAAAGCAAATCTGAATTCCTCAATGAAAGAATACAGAATCTACAGAAAAAACTAGACTTTTATCAAGTTTAAACTTTCTAAAGAATCAAAATTATTGATAATATAATCATTGGAATGCAAAAAACAGATAAAAAAATACTGATCCAAATCTTAAAATACTTTCCAGCCCATTTATCTTTATTAACGAGATACAAGATAAGACCAACCAGAGAAGCAATTATCAATGCAATACAAGAGAAAAAAATCGACCCAAGAAGTAGATAATCCTTAACACCTGCCATACTGGTTGCCATAAGAGAAAGAGGCAGAAGCATAATTGAAAGGGTTAGTATAATCTTTTTAATAAATATTTTGTGTACTCTAATAATATTCATAACTCTCTCCCATAAATAATTCACCTTAATACTATTCACATTCACTTTAGAGTCAATAAAAATTAAAGAAACAAGAAATCCCTGTCTATCAGAAATAAATTATTTACAGAAACAATTTGATATTATAATATTTAGATAGAGGAAAAAATCATGCATATAATTGATCAAATTTTAGACTTTGTAAAAGATGAAGAATTCATATATATTCAAACACATAATTTTCCAGACCATGATGCTGTTGCATCTGCCTTTGGTCTACAGTATATTTTCAATGAACTGGGAAAAAAGGCTCTTTGCATTTATGAGGGTGATGTACAAAGAGATTCATTACAACAGATGATTGATGAGCTAAACATAGAGATTACTCACAATGAAGATCATCTCCTCACAGAAGATCATAAAATTATTATAGTAGATGGTTGCAAGGGCAATAAAAATGTCACTGATTTAATTGGAGATGAAATTGCAGTAATTGATCACCATGAAGTGAGTACACCAGATGATGTACCCTTTTCAGATATACGAAGTAATTACGGTGCCTGCTCAAGTATTATTTTTAAATACTTTAAAGATTACAAATTATCAATCCCCCAGAATATAGCCACCGCACTAATGATTGGCATCAACATGGACACAGCTCTTTTAACAAGAGGTGTCAGTGAAGAAGACATTCAGGCATATGCTGAACTCTATACTATCTCTAATATAAGACTTCAAAATTCAATCTTAAGAAACTATATTCAAACCAAGGATCTGAATTTCTATCGTTATGCAATTGATAATGTCATTATTAAAAATGAGATAGCCTTCTGCTATTTCCCCAAAGGGTGTAATCAAAATCTCATGGGTATACTTGGTGACTTTTTTCTTGCCCTTGAAGAGGTTGACTTTGTAATTCTTTGTGCTCTCAATGAAAGCAAGATAAATTTTTCTCTTCGAAATGAGGCACCTCAATGGAATGCATCAATGGTTATTCAAGAGGTGTTAAAGGGAATTGGCTTTGGTGGTGGTCATGGAGATATGGCTGGTGGAATAATAAAGGATGTAAATCTTTTTGATGAAAATATTATTTTTGAAAAATTTTACAGATTTTTAAAAAAATAATCTCTAAATACATCATTAGTTTCTTATCCCGGTTATTCCTCCAACTGTTATTCCCAGAACACCTGAAATCAACAAATTGGTTTTAGAAAATATTACCTTTAATGTTATTTCTTCATGAACTATTATACTCATAAGCCAATAGGCAATAAAACCAATAGAAGCACCTATTAAAAATCGGCCAATCATATAACCTGTCAATGGCCTAAATACTCCAAGAATAAATCCTCCTATTATCCCTGCGATGAAATACATAGGAAATACTAAAAAAACAATGAAATCATTTATTGTAAAAGTATTATTATATATTTGGGGAATTAGAATAATTAAAGCAAATATAATTCGAACAATTGCGATTAGTGACAGAGCAAAGGCAAACCATAGACCTTTTTTTATTCCCCAAATAATGTTCTCTATATTAAAAAAATAGTATTGTTCTTTTTTATTCTCACTTCTCTTGATAATCTACCACCCTGTAACCAGTAATCTTTTCGCACCTCGGATGCCACAACGTTGATATCTATGGTATGCCAGTGCAGATCTATTGCGAACACGGGAATTAGATTCTCCCCTAAGCCATCCCCTTAAAGCTGCTTCAAGTATATATGCCTCAGGTGCCATTCTATGGGTTGACCATAGGAGAGGATAGGCCTTTGTCCTTTTAAGATGCCATTTAAAATACTGTTTACTATAACATGCAAGTATAATTGCTTTAGTTGTTCTTTTCTTAACATTAGATCTGATAGATTTAATTCGAAAGTCCATTAATCCATTATGACCTATGTAAACAACTAAATCAGATGACCCGCCACCTCGAAATATTTTATTTTCATATTTCAGTTTTAATTCATTTCTTCCTGCTAAGGCCATGAGAAAATCAGTAACTGCTTTTTTTATTTGAGATCCCCGATAAGCATCTGCAATGAGCAAAGTTTGCCTATATCGATGTTTAAAAACTAATCGTTCAAGAATAATCCCCTTTTTATTTTTCTCACGATGAATCAATAGCCAATTTCGGTTTCTTTTAAAAACTGTTTTGACTCCATATCGGGCTCCCCAGTAAAGATTTCGTCGAGGGTCATCACCATTACCAAGATGACTTGGAACTGGAACAATACCCTGAGATTTATTATCACAAAGGGCTACAAAGACGTGTATTGTTTTAGTTCTTCCCCTTGAATAGAGTTGTGAATCATGAGTTGGCAAAAAAATCAGCACCATGATTGTAACAACAAAGAGGACTCTTTCTTTTTTTATTTTCATAATCTTTAAACCCAGGTTCTAATATTTTTTTTACGCCCATAGCTGAAAAGTCTTTAAAATCACAAGTATCATTATTGCATTTTACTAACTCATGAATCGATCTGTTAGATGGATAAAGATTATATTTTCCACTAACAATTGCTGATTCAAGAAGCTTACGATTGTATCTTGACATATACAATCATTACTTTTATTAATGCAATAGAATATATAGAGAAATTACTGTAAATTAAAAAATATCATTATAAATATGACTTGAAACAAATAGCATCACCGAAATTATGACTCTTTAATTTTCAGGAGGTATGAAAATGGATAAAAAGAAAAAGATAGCACTGGTTGCCCATGACAATAGAAAAAAAGACCTGGTAGAATGGGTTCAATTTAATGCTGACAAACTGATAAGTCACACTCTCATCTGCACAGGAACAACAGGAAAACTTGTTGAAGAGACATTGATAAAAAAATTAGATCTATCAAAAATCGATGTTGTAAAATTAAAATCAGGACCCCTCGGAGGAGACCAGCAGCTTGGAGCCTTGATCGCTGAGGGCAAGATTGATGTAATGATCTTTCTCTGGGATCCCATGGAAGCACAGCCCCATGATGTTGATGTTAAAGCCTTACTAAGAATTGGAGCTGTCTACAATATTCCCATGGCATGTAATAGATCAACAGCTGACTTTATGATTTCATCAGATCTCTTTGAAGAAAAATATGATCCTATTCTTAAGGACTATTCAGTTTATTTAAAACGGAATGTTACAGTATAAAGAATGATACCAAAGCATTTTTTTTCAATAGAAAAAAGATCAATAACACGAATCTCACGGTAGTGTGGCTAGTGTTATTGATTTCTTCAAAGTGACTATAAATATTCAATACATAAAGATCTACTTTTTCAAGGAATCCTCATATAAGGTGATCCATTTTTCTGGAGTGATTTTTGATGCAAGTTTTCCAAGTAATTCCAGTGGAATATGTTCTGCCTTTTTAAATCTAATGCAGCTTTTTCCCATATCAAGTTTTACAGATGCAGCCTGTAAGTATTGATCTTTGAACCACTTTAATAGTTTTTCATCTGCATAAATAGCCATATGATATAATGCAATATGATTTTTTTGTGATGCAATACTCATAAGGGGCAAGGGTTCCTCTGGTTTAGCATGATATCCTGAAGGATAAATAGAGTGTGGAACAACGTAACTGATCATACCATATTGTATTGTTTCTTCAAAACCCTGTGGAAGATTTTGAAGAATAACCTTTCTGATCTCTGAAATAATTATCTGTCTATCTTTGGGCAATTGAGAAATATATTCCTCTGGATTATCAGCTTTTATATTCATGCAATTCTCCTTTGTCCCCCTCTTATCATGTTATATAATAATATAATTTAGAAGCTGATTCAAGTATCTATTGTGCATGAATAAAATCATTGAATATTTTATTAAATTCAGAGGGCTTATCAATTTGAGCACAATGTCCAGCATCTTTTATTTCAATATAATTACTGGTAGGCTCAAGGTGAGATAAGTTTTTTGATGCATCCTTTGAAAGATTAATGTCAAATTCACCACAGATTATAAGAAGTGGATATTGTACCGGAGCTTCATCATCTCTCATCAATGTATTCATTCCAGCCATTCCTCTAAAAGAGGATCTTGTAAAGGTATCTATTCCTTTTCTGAAAATCTCTTTTCCATAGGTACTTCTAACAGAATTATTTATAACATAATTTTTGAACTTCTTCATGGAAAATAATATATAGACAATCCACTTAAAGCCCTCTTTCATCTGAGCCTTTAAAAGATGTTTATTGGCCTTATGAATTGAATATCCTCCAACTATTGTTACAGATTTAACCCTTTGAGAATATTTATCTACATATGCCTGGGCGACCAAAGATCCTAATGAAACTCCCAGCAAATGAAGGTGCAGTACTTTTTCTTTTTCTAATACTCTCTCTATAATCTCAGGCATATGCCCCATGTTATTATTTGTTTTTAAAACTACACTCTTACCTTGTGAGACCATATCAAAAACAATAACGTAATATGAGTCAGAGAAATATTTAATCTGTTCAATAAACATTTCATGATCTGAAAAAGCAGGATGCAGCATAACAATGGCATCATTCTTTGAATCTCCTTTTGTATAATAATAGATATTCATTCCATTGTATTCTATAATTTTCTCTTCAATAGTTTTCATTTTATTCTTTCAACTCCTTTTGTAAATTTTGAAACCATTTCAAGGTCATCTTATGATGATATATACCGAGATCTAATGTCTTAAATTGATAATCTACAATTCCCTGATATTTTTTTTCATAATGTATAGTTGAATATTCTTTTTTTGATTCTTCATATTGATCAATCAATCTTTCTAAAAACGAAACAGTCATATCTATAATAGTTTTTTGATCTTTTGCTTTCAACAAACCAAGAAAGAAAAGCTTAGTACTTATTTCTGCATCAATTTTAGATTCATTGATAGGTTTCATCATCCAAATTTTAAAATTCTCTTTACCTTCTTTATTGATTACATATACATTTTTTTTTCTTTTCGTTTCTTCATCTTGATGAAGAGTAATCTGATTTAACTTCATGAGTTTTTTCAAGGCTGATTGAATACTCCCTAAACTAGCCTTATAAAAGGGAGACACCTTTTTTTCTAATATCTTTAAAATATCATATTGAGATAAATTTCCCAACATTAAGAGTCCTAAAATTACAAATTCCATATTATCTCCTTTATACAAAACTAATATAATATACCTATTAGGTATATTCAAGTATTAATTGAAAATTTATACTTTTTTTTTAAAATCTTACAATGAGGTTAATTATTTGTTAAGCTAAAAAAGTTTTTCAAGAAGCCTTTTCTTGGTAAGATGTTCCTTTAAAGAAGCTGCCTTTTTACTTTCACTTATGAGGCGAACCAAGACTCTTTCATTATCCTTCTGAAGATCAATCTCTATAGGACGACTATAAAATTTCATTTCAACACGATCTGAATATTTATTAAATCTTCCAAAAACAACGACACGGGGCTTTAACACATCTGATGAATAATTTTTGATCATTGCTATCTCATTGGTGCTGAGTTCACAAAAATCATTCTTTCCATAGAACATCTGAGAATTATTTAGACGCTTCGCCAGTGTATTGATGAATGCACTTACTATCTTATGATCAAAAACTGTATAGAGGGAATTAAAAATATTCTTTAGTGCTGCTGAGGGTTCTAGGGCATCTCTATATGGACGGTTAGAGGTATAGGCATCAAAGGTATCACAGATAGCAACAATCTTTGGAGGCAGAGGGAGATCTTCATAGGGCAAATGAAAATATCCATTACCATCATATTGTTCATGATGAAAAAGAACAGTTTGCAAAACTATTGGATGAATTCCCTTTATACCCTTTAAGAGTTCATAACTTAACTGAGGATGACGTCTGATTTTCTGTTTTTCTGAAACATCATATTTTCCCTGCTTCTTTAAAAGTTGTCTGTCAAGCTTCATCATACCAATATCTATGAGATAACCTCCTAAAGAAATAAATTTTATCTCTTCCTGGGAAAAAGAAAAATTATGGTGTGCTAAATATGCAGAAAGTATGCCAACATTAATTAAATGTTGAAAGAGATAATCATCTACAGTTTTAACAATGTGGAGAAGATTAATTGCCTTGATCTCTGAATACTGAAGATCGGAAATCAGATCTTCTACAAGAATCTCTGCTTTGCGAAATGTTTCTTTGCTCAGTGCCTCGGAATGTACGATCTCATCGATGATTACCCTGGAGTGTTCATAGGCACTTTGCATCTTAATATCAACCTGTGAAGTCTTCTCATCAGAAGCAAGATAATAGATATATGAACCATATTGGCCAATAGTCCTGGTGATTGTTTCAGAGGATAAAATAGTATGATCATCAAATAGCTTTAAACCATCCTCTGTATAGAGAGGATATGCAAAACTTTGATCAGGAGTCACATAATTAAGATTTACTTTAACCATCTGTGCCATAAGAGTACCTATTAATATAAGATACTATTAATACTGAAAAAAATCCATAATTAATCATTATAAAAATAATAACAAATAAAGAATAGAGATCCCTGTTACTATTCACCTATAACTAATTATAAATATTCTCCTGAACAATGATCTCCTCTGACAATGAAGACTCAACAATTGGAGTTATAATTTCCTTAGGAGAATGAGCTATGGAAATTTCATCAATCATTTCATCAAGTTTAGTGATGAAATCTTCAAAATCAATACGAGCTGAGAGCTTTACTGAAGCTGGTAAATCTTTATAGCGCTTTTCAACATCCTTTTTAATAAGTTGAATGTATTTCAAAAAAGGATTTTCCAATGCGGCATTCTGTTCGTCTCTCATGAGCTTAAGAGAGGGACCAATGACAGCAATATTACTTTCAATGAGGGATTTAAAGCTATGATGTTTGGTAATATCCTTTGTTATTGTCATCAGATGTTCACCCATAATCAAAAAACGGGCTGCTTCAGGAAATAATCCTGTTTTTTTAATCAGCACCTTCAATAAAAACTTCAAGTAACGACGACCTTCAAAGGACAAAAATTTCGATGATATAAACTTTAGAAGGATCTTAATGTCTTCAAAATCAACATTTCTCACTACGTACTTTTTCTTTGGTATTACCTCTAAAAAATCATAGACCCTCTTAAAGTAATTTTTCGAATCATAGACCTGTGTTAAAAGATTCGCATAGCCTTGAACAAGATTTTTTTTATTCATTCGTGGTTCAAAATTAAGAGCCAGATCATGGGTATTGTTTCCTGCTGTTTTACCCACGAGTCTTTCTTCTCTTTCAAGTCTCTTGTAAAGCTGTGAGCTCGGTAAAGCCTGCAATAGACCAATCATTGCCATTGGGATTGCAGAATTCTGGATAAAATCCTTTTGTCTATCAAAAATGCTCTCGTCATCTGTATCAAATCCCACAATGAAGCCTGCACTAACCTCAAGACCTTTTTGCTGAATATGATGAATCTGCTGTAGAAGCGTTTTATTCCCTCTGAGGTTTTGACTCTTTCCTGTTTCTTTGAGAGCCTCAACTGATGGGGTTTCGATACCAATAAAAACCATATTAAACCCTGCCTCTACCATAAGATCTGACATCTCGTCATCATCAGCAAGATTGATACTGGCCTCTGTATAAAGAGTAAAGGGATATTTACGCTGTCGCTGCCAGGGAATAATGCTTCTCAAGAAATCTTTTGTTTTACTCTTATTGCCAATAAAATTATCATCAACAATGAAGAGAGATCCATTAAAGCCCTCATCGTAAAGAACATCAAATTCTTTTATCATCTGTTCAGGTGTTTTCGTTCTGGGAATCCTGCCAAAGAGCTCAATGACATCACAAAACTCACAGTTAAAGGGACATCCTCTGGAAAACTGAAGAGCCATTGAATAATAATTATCTGTATTGATAAGATCAAATCGAGGAGCCGGTGTTGTCTTTATATCAGGATAGCCATCTGCTTCATAAATCTTACGAGCCCCACCCTTTTCATAATCACTAAAAAAGTTTGAGAGGATCTCTTCGCACTCTCCTAAAACAAAGTGATCAACTCCCGTAATAGATTCATAAGATGCAGTTGCGTAAGGTCCACCTGCAACAACAGGTTTTTCTAAACGATTACAGTGTTTAACGGTTTCTTCAAAGGAATCTTTTTGCACTAGCATTGCAGAAATAAAAACTACATCTGATTTAAGAATCATTTCATCTGTTATGTTCTCTACATTGAGATCAACTACCTGTAATTCATAGTCTTTTGGTATCATTGCAGCGAGAGTCAATAAACCTAATGGGGGGTACGATGCCTTTGCCTTGGTATACTTAAATACAGAATGGAATGACCAATAAGTAACTGGAAACACCGGATACACCAATAGTATACGTCCTTTCATAAATCTCCTCACAGGTGAAAACAACATCCAGGTGATGTCGGCATCTGTATATTTTTTTAATAGATCTTAGTTCTTTTATATTTGATATGGTTAAAGACAGATAAGTTGCCGAGAGAGTTGCAGTTTTTTAAAGAGGAATTATTTTTTTTAATTTTATAAAATTCCGGAGCAAAAGAAACCATCTACTCCGGAATAACTATCTTTTATTATCCTTCATCCTTTGAAATGAAGCGCTGCATGAGATATGCTGAAGCAAGCATAACAATACCTATAACAGTAAATGCGAGAATCTTTTCAAAGAGAGAAAAATCTTTTAGATCATAAAGAATTATTTTTGCTGCTGCGAGAACAAAGAGACCTACGTAAAAGGGAATGAGCTTCTTTATACCTTTTACTGTGCTGTAAAACATAATAACTATTGCATGGGCCACGAGCATCACAGTGGTAGCTGGACCAAACCAGATTCCTGTTAGCTTTTTTATTATCATCATATAGAGGCCAAGGACAACTGTGTGATAAAGATAGAGATCAATATAGAAAATCTGTTTCGTGCTTTCTTCATCCCCTCCCGATATGTCTGTGTAAATATTCTTATCAAAATAGGTAACAAAGGTTAAAATAAGAAATGAAACAATGGGAATGATGATTGAAATTGAAAGAGATGTCTGAGAGAAACTTCGTCCTTCTACAAGATCAATAATGAGACCAAGTATAATAAAACTCTGGCCTACCCTGTAATATATTTTTCTGTGAACCATTATTGGAGGCAGTTTATCTCTAAAGAGAAACATGATTAAGGCATAGGATCCTGACACCAGAAGTGCCAATTGTGCTGATTTTGTAAAATAAAATGTCAAAGAAAATGCTGCTGCTGCAAGGTAGATAAAAGTCACCTTAAAGAGAAAAGAAAAGGTATTGTCTTTTTGATCAGCCTTAAAGCCTCCCTTGAAAAGTGTTAATGCCACTAGTAAAACTATTCCAAGAAGTACTCCTCCTACAGGTTGCCAAGGGTGAGTTTTTCCAGCTAAAAGAAGAGCCGAGGATAATGTATAAAATGAAGCGATAACAGAAAGAAAAAGTACCTCTTTTCTGAGAATATCCTCCTTCACGATTTCATATAATACTATTGTTGCTAATATTGTTGCCCATACAACCAATGGCAGAAATTCAAAATAATACTTTGCTACATGGGGTACGAAGAGCAGTGGCACTGCACAGTAGAAAAATATTCGAGTCTTTTTCATATATTTCATTAATGGATGATCAGGCATGAGCCACTGAAAGAACCATTGAAATACCCAGAGCAATAAGAATGCCTCTCCAAAGGCTATCTTACCATAAATTGTCTGTTTACTAAAACTAAGGGTTCCCACACTTTCAATAGACAGAGCACACTGCACAAGTATGAGAATGTAACAGCCAAAGGCAATAACCTGTGTTAAAGGAAGTTTAACCTTAAAGCTTCTTATGAGTAAAAATGGCATCGGTATAATTGCAAGACCAAACATAAAGGGTTCATGAATGTAGTAGGCAGCGAAGAGAAATGCTCCCAAAGCCCATATTGAGAAGAGCTCATTGTTGAGCCAGGTCGTCTGTTTTGATAAAGGTTTTAACTCTTCAAAGAATTTTTTATATATAAAAATCAAAGCTCCAAGACAAAGACCAGTCAGAAGAAGGTGAATGGTAGCCTTATTACTAAAGATCTCTTCTATTGAGGAGCCATTTGTAGACATTCTCTTCGTGATAAAAGCTGCTGCTGCAATTGCATAATAGAGAAATATGCCATAGGCTCCAAAGGCAAAAAACTTCGTTACATAGAGATTTTTCTTTGACGCCCGCAATAAAAGAAATGGGATCGGAATCAAAATAAGAAAATATATAAACTCAGGTAATAGATATGCTGCTGCCAGATAAAAGGTTGCAAAAGCCCATGTTGATATAAGTTCATTGTTTAATAACTTTGTCTCTTTTTCAACGGGCTCGAGAGAATCTTTAAGCTTTATAAAAATAATATTGGAGACAATAAGAATCGAACCCACAACTGCAAGATGGAGAACAATATTTAAGAATACAGTGAGATCCCATGAACCATATATTTTTGGTAATAAATCTGTTAAATGATATACTGAGATGCCTGCCTGGACGAGGAGCATTCCATAGGTGCAGAACCCCAAGAACCTAGTAAAGGGAAGACTCTTCTTTTTAGATCTGAAAAAGAGGAGAGGCATTGCAATAATGGCAAAGGCAGCACCGTATTGAGGAAAAACATAAAAGGCTGCCATAAGAAAAACCACGAGAGTCCAGAGAGAGACTGATTCATTTACAACTGCTCTGCCTTTCTTTTCTAGGGAATCAAGTTCTCTATCATATTTCCACAGAGCCCAGCTGAATAAAAAGAGAAGAATGCCCAGAGCAAAGAGATTCATCATGCCGGCATTGAGAAACCACTGAAAGAAATCTTTGTTCCAATGATCTGCTATAAGAGGAAGATTTAAAAGTGACTGGCCAATTGCAATGAGTGCAACCACAAAGGCTTCTCTTCGCACTGAAACAAGCTTATAGAGAAAGCCCAATATTAAGAGTAAAAAGGCCTCTTGAACCCAAAAAAGGGCCATGAGTTTAAAATGAAATAGTGCCGGAATTGCTAGCCCCAGAAAGAGACCACCAATAAGAAAAAATATTGTTCTGAGTCGAGCCTCTGGCTTCACAAAGGGCGCCAATGCTAAGATAAAAAATGGCACTGAATTTGCAGCATAGAGAAATCCTGGAATCTCAGGCTTTTGAAAAATTTGAAAGAGATTGAGCAACAACAGTGAAACCGCTCCAACTAGAATAAGCATCTCTTCTTTCTTTAAATCTTTTCTCAGAGTAAAGCTGTCAAAGAGTGAATAGTATATATAGATATAACCAAAGGCGTGAATAAGAATACTCAAGAATATCACATCCTTTGTAAGATTTGATCCAAAGATTGTATATTCAATAATAGCTGCTGCAACAAGAAATGATATATAAACGAGAGCAGGCCATTTTATTTTTTTTCCCAGGTGTATGGTACTTCCGCAGAGAATCAATAGAAATGAAAAATAGAAGACCTCTGTTCTGCCATAGGATCCCAACACAAAGGGTACAAAGGCGCCACCAAGAAATGAGATAATCGAAACTATTTTCGTTTCATAGCGAATTGCAAGAAAATATGCCACAACAGTATTGAGACAGATGAGACCAAAGCCCACTGTTGAAGGAATAAACTTATAAAATGAAGCGGCAAAATATATACAAAGATATATTAGAATGGTACCAAGGCCAACGAGACTTGAACCATATTCACGATAGGCTTCCTTTATATGAATGACCTTTATACCTAAGATCACCACTCCTATTGAGGCAACAAAACCTATAGAAACCTTCGCTGTTTCATTAAGAAAATTGGTGAAGGAATACTGCAAGATAAAACCAAATCCAAGAACCAGTGTTATTATTCCTGCTACTGTGAGAAATAGAATAGGTAATTTTCCATCATCTTTATAGTGTTTATATAGATCCCGAACCTTTGAGAAAAGAGAACCCAGAGGACCAGCCATGAGAGGAGCCAAAATTTCTGCAGCAATAGCAGTTGTTTCTTTTTTTGGCTTCTTCTCTGTTTCCTTTGAAGTAGGCACATCTGAAGAATTCATCGAAACAGAAGATTGTGGTGCAGCCTTCTCATCCCCCTTATTCTTTTTAGAGGTATCACGAAATGCTGCCTCAGATGTCTTTGGAATATCTGGTTTTTCATTAACCTTTTTTTGACTTTCTGAAGAGATAGGAGGAATAATGGGGATAACTGTTTCTGAAGTATCACTTTGAACTGAATCTCCATCAGGTTTTTCAAGTTTATGAATAAATTCCTTGAAGTCTCTTTTCAGCTGTTCCTGTTTTTTCAGAATTTTATCTTTGATGTTTCTGGCTTGTTCAAACTCCTTTTTTTCAAGAAGCTGTTTTTGTTCAGAAGCCAGATGAGCAATCTCATCTTTGAGCTTTTGAGCAAGATTTTTTCTCTCCATTTCATGTACTGGAGACATCTCTTTTTCAAGATATACAAGACGCTCTTCAATATTATTAAATCTGCTTTCATAATCCTTCTTTAGATTTTGAAGCTCAATTCTCAAATCTACAATATCATCTTTCATTTTGACCTGCTTAGAATATATTATATTTTCAGGTTAAGGAAGTGAGAGTAAAACTATTTTTTGATAATCTATCATATGACCTATAATATGTCAATATGCTTTCTCATGAGACACATAATATTGATATTGGTTCTTGTTTTTTTCCACAGAGTCACAGAGGAAAGGCTTTTTAAATTAGCATTATGATTATAATTTTTATTATTTATTAAACTTGTAAAACTATCTTCATTAAGGATTCCAACATTAATATTCATTAAACCATAATCAGACTCAATGTTTCAACTTAACTCATTCAAGAAAAATCCAGCACAACACCACTCTCCCCTCTCTGTGTCTCAATGACTCTGTGGTGAAACCTCTATAAAATATAGTGAAATAAATCCTTGACTATCTGATTTTTCCTATTAGTATATTTATCTAGTAAAGATTAAATCTCAAATATCCACTAACAGGAGTTTATGTATGAAAACATTAAAGAATCATCTCGCAATTATTACTGTAGCCAGTTTTCTTATGGTAACACTCTTCGGTTGCTATAAATCCAAGGTACCTGTAAGTCCTCCTAAAATGAAAATTGATAAAAGAATACTTGGTAAATGGTATACAACTAAAAACAAAAAATATCAGAAAAAAAATACCTATTATTTTATTACGAAACTCAATGCACGAAAATATGTAATAAAAAAATACACCTGGAACTATTCAAAGAAAAAATATCGTAAACCAACAGTATACCACGGACATCTTTCTAAGGTTAGAGGAAAACTTTTCATGAATATGAAGCAGCTCAAGAGCTATGAAAAGAAATTTGGAATTAACCTTCTTACAATACATTCTAAAAAAAACATTGAAATAATTCCTCTGAGTGGTAACATTAAAGAGCAGTTTAATTCATCTAAAGAACTCAAAAGATTTATTAAAAAGTATATGCACCTCAGCTTTTTCTATGAAAAGAATACCAGCAAACTGTACCGCTAATACTTTATTATATAGATAGTATTTCACCCAGTGAATTGCTATCTATATCAATCACCACAAAGAGATATATCATGAAGAATCGATGGGAAGAACGATATAAAAACAAGGACCTGCCCTGGGACACAGGAAGAGTTGAAACAAATCTTGCAAAAACAATAGAAGCCAATAATATTGATGGTAAGAAGGTTTTAGAGGTTGGATGTGGAACGGGCACCAATGCCTTGTGGCTTGAAGAACAGGGATTTACAGTAACAGCTCTTGATATATCAGATGAAGCTATAAATAAAGCTCAATCAAAGGCCAATGAATCAGACTCTTCAATTAGATTTTTAGTGATGGATATTCTTCGTAATATTCCTGATGACAAGCCCTTTGACTTTGCCTTTGACAGAGGGGTTTTTCACTCCTTTGATTCCTCAAAGGAAAGAAAACTCTTTTCTCTTCAGATTGCACAAAGCCTCAATACTGATGCACTCTGGTTGAGCCTTATTGGAAGCTGTGACTCACCTCCCCGAGAGACAGGGCCTCCAATGCGCTCTGCACAGGATATAGTTCTTGCAGTAGAAGAGTATTTTGAAATAATTGAATTAAGAGCGAGCTTCTTTGACTCAAAAAGGCCCGATCCAGCGAAGAGTTGGTATGCTTTAATGAAGAAAAGAAAGATGCAGCCCTCTTGAAAAAAAATTCTATTTGACAAATACTCTCTGATAAATACTCATGATATGATATTGATTCAAGAGGACAAGTAAGTCCTCTTTTTTTGATTAATATTCGAGAGCTCAAGCAGACGCTCTCCACATAACAGGACAACAAGAATGAAGATAATATTAGTAGTAGCAGCCGTTGTAATTATAGTTGGAGTTTTCATTGTTATCAAACTCAGATCAGAGATTGACCCAGACAAAGAGATTCAGAAAAACAACACTTCACGAATGACCTCTTTATATAAAAAGTAATAATGCATTTATTCGTCTTGATGATTTTCTTTACAGCAAGCAAATGCTGTAAGGAGTTTAGATAAAAACCTTCATGTTTTTAACTCGTCAAAAGATTCTATAATTCCCAACATGAATCTTAACAAAACATATCTTATTTTTTTTAAAATATTTTTTTCAAATGAGACCTTTTTTGCGTACTACTAGTATAGGTTTATTTTATTAGAGGTATAGATATGTTTTCAGGTGCATTGTCATTAGATCTTCAGGGAATTGAAGCACGAATTGTAGATATTGAGGTTGATATATTAAAGGGGCTTCCGGCTTTTACAATCGTTGGACTCCCTGACTCAACAATTAAGGAATCCAGAGACCGAATTCGGTCAGCACTGGAAAACAGTGGATTTGATTTTCCTCCGAGAAATTTTATTGTTAACCTTGCCCCTGCTGGAATCAAAAAACAGGGTGCAAACTTTGACCTTCCCATTGCCATTTCAATTCTTAATTCAACCGGAGCTATAGACACTCCAAAAACAATGCCGATGGTTGGTGAACTTTCCCTCAATGGAATGGTCAAACCTGTTCGAGGCATTTTATCAATGGTTATTCGATTATATAAGGATGGATTTAATTCCCTTATAGTTCCCTTTGACAATAGATTTGAGGCAGCAGCCATTGATGAGGTTAAGATTTTTCCTGTTAAAACTATTCATGAAGCTCTTGAGGCTCTTGAGGGAAACATAGATGCCTTTACTCACAAACATTCATTAAACAAGAAAAAAAGTTACGGGGACTTCTCTGATGTCAAGGGACAGGAAACTGCAAAAAGAGCACTGGAAATAACTGCAGCAGGTCATCATAATATTTTACTCTATGGTTCTCCAGGTTCTGGAAAGACAATGCTTGCACGAAGAGTTCCATCTATTATTCCACAATTAACCAAAGAGGAATCAATTGAAACATCTATGATTCATTCCATTGAAGGATCCCTTAATAAAGAACAGGGACTCATAACAGAACCTCCCTTTAGAGCACCTCATCACAGTTCTTCAGATGTATCACTTGTGGGGGGAGGTACATATCCCACTGCCGGAGAGATCTCTCTTGCACATAATGGAATTCTTTTTATGGATGAATTTATAGAATTCAAAAGTAATGTTATACAGGCATTGCGGCAGCCACTGGAAGATCGATTTATTACTGTCTCTAGAGCAGCAGGAACAACTCAGTTTCCCAGTGATATAATTCTCATTGCAGCAAGTAATTCCTGTAAATGTGGTCACTACTTTGACAGTGAAATTCCCTGTTCATGTACCCCTAATCAGATTCAAAACTATTTTAGAAAAATATCCGGGCCAATTCTTGATCGTATAGATCTAGAGGTTCTCATTAATCGTGTACCCTATAAGGACTTGATGGAGCACCATAATGAAGAATCTTCTGAGTCAATTAAAGAAAGGGTGATGATTGCACGAGAAAAGCAAATGAAGAGGTTTTTGAATAGTAAGACATCTTATAATTCTCTCATGAATTCGAATGAGGTTAAGAAATACTGCATTCTAGATGTACATCTTGAGAACATTTTAGAAAAAGCAATGAAACGAATGAACCTCACTGCCCGTTCAATGTATAAAATTTTGAAGGTAGCCAGAACTATTGCAGATCTGGATAGTAATGATGAGATTTCTCAAAGCCATCTTCTTGAAGCTTTGGCCTATAAAAATCTGCAGAATAATTATAATTGGTGATGAGAATTTACACAAGTAATACAAAAATCATTGGGTAATCAAAATACATCCTTCATGAAAAAAGATTGATTATAACAGCCAGAGTTAAACCATGTCCTAAGATAATAATTTTTTTACCAGAGGAAATACTTAAAATATTAAACAAATGAATCTTGAAGAAAAATTACTTTTACCCCTCTCTCAAAATGCCATGGATCTCCATAAAGAAATAGAGTTCCATTTAAAAGCCTTAACTGGTATTCCCGCTGATGCAGGAATAAATGAGGAATTCAAAGAAATCTATTCAGATATAATGAAACTATATGATGTATTTCAGAAAGTAATAATATTAGATACAGAAGAATCTATTTGCTGTAAAGATGGCTGTACCATGTGCTGCCTTCATTGGACAGAGGATGTCTATTCTTTTGAAGCTGAAATAATTGCACAATATCTTAAAGAAAATCATTCTGATAAAATAAAAGGAATTATGCAGTCCTTTTATGAAGATGCTCTAAAGTTTATATCTGTTCAGGATATGATAGATCAAAAACTTGAAGATCAGACAAAAGAAGATCTGGAAGACGAAAAAGTTGATAGAATAGATCTTCTTTTAAGCAGCTTTTATCAACTAAGAAGACCCTGTGCTCTCCTTGATGAAAATCAAAAATGTATTATATACCCTGTTCGACCTCTGACATGCAGAATTTATGTTAATTTTTCTGAACCAACAGATTGTGACCCTGATTTAATAAACAATGGTGATGCGGAGACCTATATTCTCGACCTGGAAGATGAGGCTCAAAATATATTAGAAAGATTGAACCATAAATATGAAAAACATAAAGGTGACAGGGGGCTAAGGTCACTTTTATTAAAAATTCTTTCTGAAGAAAAATGATTCTATTTAGAACTATACCATAAATCAAGTACAAATAGAAACATGTAATTTCTTCAAAGATAGGATACTTCTTTAAGATAAAGAACAGCTCAAAATAAATAATTTTCTTACTATTCTTTTAATTTCCTATACCGTACCATATCCAGATAAATGATTGTATCCATTGAAATACGAATATCCATTTTAATCCAACCTACTGCTTTTCCATTTTTGTCTAAACACAGGAAAGCCATATCATCAACTCTCAGGTGAACTTCAGTGTATTTAATCTTTTTTATTTCACTACAGATTTTATTTAGATTTCTTTTTGAACGCAGAGCTTCCTGGTAAGTAGATTTCATGAGCCTGCTTTTACTCTTGAAATTATCTATTTCATTTTTTGTTATAATAGGAATTATTGTACATGATGATCCTTTTAGGAGTTCAACAAATTCCTCAGCTGACTTTTTCAATGGAAGAGCATACCCCTTAAAAACAACTAAGGGCTGACCAGAAACATAGAGCTCCTTTCCTTTAAAATTTTCTCCTTCAATCTCAATAAACTGGATTGAATTATTTTCACTTTTTCTGAGAAGACTTCTCACGTAATAATGGGGAGAAATACCTTCATTAAAAATCAATTCGAATTCCATACCGATCATCTTTATTTTATTAATATTATTTTTCTTTAAGATTCTGTATATAGACTGAATTTCATTGTTAGTTGTTTTTAAAGGGATGGGGTGAAAACTTTTGTAAGGATTTTCACCTTTCAAGATCTGGTTCATCCCATATTCCAATTTCGTGACAAATGGAATAAGTGACGGCAAGACATTTAAATTTTTCGATTTTTCTGTTTGACCTGATGCATTAAACATTAGTGTAATACAAATTGTGGAAATAAATATTAATTTTATTTTTTTCATATTTACCTCTAGTATAATTAGTGAAACAATAAAACACAATGTCAATAATAATTAGAGATTCTTAATGTGTTGCCAGTCCCGCTTCAATAATATATTATTTTTTTTTGGTATAATATAGAATTCTTCATTAAAAATTATTTTTTGATTACACCCTTCTTAAGGGGTAGCCACCAGGTAAACCCGAAGAGAATTGTTTTTAATACCACTATTGGTACAGCAATACCTTTTTCCTTTCCTATTTTCAAAGAGGCTGCTGGTATTTCTATGGTATGCACAATGAACATTCCAATGAAAAGAAACCATGACTTAAAAGAATCGTCTGGCCAGAGATACCTCCCCAGTATCAGCAAGAAGACGTAGGTAACTATCACACAAATCATTGAAAAATACCAGAATAATTTGTTTTCAAACATGGTTCCTCCATTTGAGCTATTGATTGTATTTAATAGGTAAGTCCTTTTTAAAGGTGTATGTTAAAACTTTTCTACCATATTCCAGGCAGGAGCCTATACCTTGTCTTTTTAGTAAATTCAGCATAGCCCTCCAATTCATTCTGTAGGGTTTTGTCTTCAAGGTTGGTCCGGATTATCACTACGACAAAACAGATTCCCCCAGGGATCAGTGCGTATAAGGAACCTATAATAAGGGGAATAATAATACTAGTAAGAGCCATACCAACATACCCTGGGTGCCTCACAATCCTGTATGGCCCCGTTGATATAACCTTGTGGTCTCTATCTTTCTGGATTCGGACCATCGCCTCAAAGTGCCTGTTTGTCAGCATGGACCAGAGTATAAAGAGATTGGAAAAAAGATATAAAGCGATACCAAGTACCATAAAGGGGATGCCAAGACCTGACCAGGTGAACCTGCCAACATCAAGGCCGGCAATTACCGGTATTATCAGCAGCAATACTGAGAAATATATCAGGAGGAGAACTTTGTCCCAGGTCTTTACGTCTTTTTTTAATTCACCCCTCTGGTTAAGGAGGTCCGGTGCATGCCTGTACAGGATAATTGAGTTTATTAAAGCCATTGTGAAGGCAATACTAAAAAAAATCCATGCACGGGGTATGTTGAAGTGACCCGCTGAGACAAAGAAGAGTATCCCCTGTATTATCAGCCACCGGAATGGACCAGTGAAGGCTATTCTCCCGTACTTGTTCAGTTTTACTTTATTTTCTTTGTCATTCATTGTTGTTATTCCTTGATGTATTATTATCAGAAATCAATCAAGATTTTAGATTATTTTGTATGCCTTTTTTTTACAGGAAAGTCCTCTAGTTAAAGAACAGTTGAAAATACAAAATCCATTAACAAAGTGAATATTCCCTCCCCCCATATGGTCATTTTTGAAAATGTATCTTTAAAATTTATTCTGTAAGAAATAATAAAAATGTTGTATTCTCTTCAGCATCAAGAGAGTGAAGAGCATTATTTTTTAAGGAAATTAGCACACCTGGTTTCATTTCAATTGGCTCTTTTTCTAATGTAAATGTCCCTTTGCCTTCCACTACATGCACATGACCTTCTTTCGTTGTTGTATGGTCTCCAATACTTGTTCCTGCAGCCATGGAAAATAAGGTTACTTGTATTTTTCCTTCACTAAGGATTACTTTGCTGGTTATTCCACCTTCAGAATAAGATATTTTATCTTGAATATTCATATAACTCATTTTTTAACCTCACATATATTTGTTTTGTAATCCTAAATTATTACTTATAATTATTTCAGTAAACCTAATATTCTAATGAGACTTATGGGTATTTATATTCTTTTACCTATAAACGATAAATACAAATTTCATATAAAAAGAGAAACGGTGTCGCCCGGACTTCCATAGTAATGTTAATTTTACTTTATAGAAAGTTCTCTAGTGAAAGATCAGTTAAAACACTGAAAATTCCTTTCTAACAGTGTGTCTTTAAAATTTTACAAACTTAATGCTTAGTTTATTTTTTTAGAATCCCTTTTTCAACGCTTTCATTAATTAAATTCTCGGCATAATTCCAAATAGATTTTGATCCTTCTTTTATTACTTTCTTCTTTTCGAATACTTTAGAATAATCAATTCCAAATTCGGTCCAGGTGCCTCCATTGTTTGAAGTATTCTGCAATAAAGGTTCAAAGCGATCCATAGATTTTGCAAATTTTGATTCCTTTGTTTTTCCTGCCTCAAATTCTTCCCAAATTGCAATAAATTCTTCAGCTTGTTGTTTAGGCAATAATCCAAAAATTCTCTTAGCTGCAATTAATTCTTCGTCAGTATTATTATGATTTTTATTTGAGTCGTATATAAAAGTATCACCTGCATCAATCTCGACAATATCATGTATTAAAACCATTTTTAAAACCTTTAAAACGTCAATCGGTTCATCTGCATGATCTGACAAAACAATAGTCATCATAGCTAAATGCCAACTATGTTCGGCATCATTTTCAGTTCTGTTGCTGTTAAATAATTTAGTTTTACGCTGAATATATTTTATCTTATCGATCTCTTTAATAAAATCTACTTGTTTACTTATTTTTTCTATATTCATCTTATTATATCCATACACTTTTAACAGATGTTAATTTCCAAATAATCATAATGTTAAAAAGGCAGATTTTGCTTTTATAATTTTAATTTAAATGGAAACATTAATGATTTCACACTCTCACAAAATGATCCAAATATCTCAAACAACATCAATACTATATGAGCTTTAAAGCTTTTTGTATAGATTTTTTTTATTCCCACATTAATATTTTGCTATTTGCAATAATAATATCACCCTTAGATTCAAATAATTTAATAATAAATATATGATTTATTTTACATAAAAGTCCTTTTAAAGGGAGCGTTCTTGAAATTTATATATTGACGCAAACTTAATATTTAATGTGATGTACGAAATACTCCACCCGGTGATTGAGTAAAACTTTTATATATGAAAAAAAGGAAAATCCTAATTGAGAAATAATAAAATTTTATATTCGTTATATAGTATTTATAAATATCTGATTTTTTTCCCTATCTTCGGGATTGTAACAATTATTTCATCATTTGTTGCTGTTACTTTCTCCATCCTTTTCAACTCCAATATAGGATATTACGGTGGAGTAATGGGTGCACGGTTATCCTGTTATTTTACACCAATATTTATAAAGAGCATAGGCAAAGAGAATATTGATAGAAATAAATCATACGTAGTTATCTCAAATCATCAGAGTCATTATGATGTTCTCGCCCTGGTTGGGTTTCTTAAATTAAATTTAAAATGGGTTATAAAAAAAGAATTAAGGAAGATACCTTTCTTTGGTTTCGCTTGTGAAAAAGTTGGCCATATTTTCGTAGACAGGTCAGATCGGGAAGCCTCTCGGGAATCTATTCAGGAAGTAAAAAAATCAATTAGCAAAAACGTCGGAATTTTATTTATGGCTGAAGGCACGAGAAGCAGTACAGGGAAATTATTGGAATTTAAAAAAGGGGGATTCAGATTTGCCATTGATATTGATCTGCCCATACTCCCTATTACAATTACCGGCACAAGAAATGTACTTCCTAATAAAACTATCAAGTTATTTCCAGGAAAAGCAAAAATAATAATTCATAAACCAATAGATATTAGCAAATATAATGAGGAAAATATTACGGAATTGATTGAGTTGACAAAACAAAATATCCAGAAGGGTCTGGATGATTACTCATAACTCTTTTTAAATGAAGATGGATTTTTGAAACAGCTCCTGTAATTTTTATTAAAAACAGGAACTGATCTCAGTCATGAATTATTTTTTATAATTCTTTAACTTCTACAGCACGAGGACCTTTATCGGTATCTTCAACCTGAAATTCAACTGTAGCGCCTTCAGGTAGAGTTTTGAAACCATCAGATATAATTCCTGAATGATGCACGAAGATATCTTCTCCTGCTTGTCTTTGAATAAATCCGAATCCTTTTTGGTCGTTAAACCACTTAACTGTTCCTTGTTCCATGTGTATTCTCCAATACTTAATTTTAGATACATAATAAATTTGCTTCATGATACAGTATCTTATAATTGGAATGCCGGTTTTAAGCTCGAGGGTTTAATCATAGAGAGTAAATCGGAAGATAATTTTTGATGCTATACGCTGATTCAGATAATTTTATATCTATAGATCCATTGAATTATGCTGCACATTTAATGCAAGTAAAATATTTTTTTTATTCCAAAAAAGTTCAATACATGGATATCCGTTAAAAATACAAAATACATTAACTAAGTGAACATTATTATAACCATACCAGAAGCTGTCCAGCCGATAATGCTTACTGCTTTTTCATTCATAATTTACCCTTTCTTATCAGGGTCACGTAGATACACTGCATTTCAAATCAAGGGATTGATTATTTTATTATCCTTTAAATTTACCTTTGATCCAACGTCCTTTCTTTATTATTTTTCCTTTGGAATTATAGAGAGTACCTACACCATGCTTTAAACCCATATGAAACTGGCCAATATATTTTTCATTATTTTTGTTAATATGTGAACCAAATCCCTGTGGTTTATCGTTTTTATACTGCCCACTATATATGGTTCCATCTTTCCATGTATAAGTGCCTTGACCATGCATTTTATCATTTTTGTATTGGCCTTTATATTTATCGCCATTATCAAAGCTATACATACCCCTTCCATGTCTTTTATGATTTTTATATTGCCCTATATATTCAAAACCATGGGGACAACGCCTCGTTCCTTTGCCATGAAATAAACCTCTCTTGAAATAACCTTTATAAGTAGCTCCATTTTTCCATGTATAGGTACCATAACCATGCTCCTGATTATTCTGAAAGTAACCTTCATATTTGTTGCCATTTGACCACGTTTTTATTCCCTCACCATCCATTAGACTATTTTTAAACTGACCAACATATTTTGCACCATCGGGCCAGGTCAATGCTCCCCTACCATGTGGTAGACCATTTTTAAAATGACCAATATACTTGATACCACTTTTTAAGGTGAGTGTTCCCTGACCCTGTTCTTTGTTATTTCTAAATTGTCCTGAATATCTACTCCCATATGGCCAAGTTTTGACCCCTTTACCATCCATAAGACCATTCTTAAATTGACCTACGTATTTTGTTCCATCTTTCCAAACATAGGTCCCCTGACCATGTCTTTTATCATTTTTAAATTGACCTATATAATAATCACCATTCTTATAAATCATCTTTCTCGAATGAATAGTTCTGCTATTTAATGAGTTAGCTTTATATTGTGTCGTTTGACAACTTCCAATAAATACAATCAGAGCAATATACATTATTTGTTTCATAATTTCTTTTATTCTCACTTAGATAATTTTAACAGTAAATTATATCAGGTAGATTGAATGGCAATAGATATTTTTTTTTATTATATCTTATTTATCAATAAATCCCCCAGCATAATCTATAGCACACATCTTTCCATATCTGGGATGAAAACCAAAAGCAATTCCTATCACTGTAAATTTTTCATTGAAAATATTTTTTCTATGACCTCTGTTGGAAACGCCATCATCAATAATAAGCTGAATAACAATATCTTCACCTGTTGAAGGACCATAGCTTAGATTTTCTCCTGCTGTTATGAGAATTTTACCATATCTTTTCATTCTATCAAAGGGACTGGAACCATCACTTCCATAATGACCAATTTTCCCTGTGCGGCCCTGATCTTTCACGTGAACCCTACAGGCTATTGACATGCCCTTAGATGCTTTAAGCTTTCCCATTGGCCTGACTTTCATTAAGTAATTTATAGCTTCTATAACAGCTTTTTTTCCTTCCCTGGTTCTAATATTTATTTTACCTGGCCGTCTCAATAGTCTTCCATCGTAGTACCTGAGTCGCTTTCTTATCTTCTGAGCATAAAATCTGGGATTACTTCGTGCCAGGTTTGTTTCATATAAAACCTGTTTTTCTATGACAGAAAGATTTACCGGTTTAAGGCTGGTCTTCCCGAATCCCCCAGAGTTAAAAGGGATAATGATACAACTTGTTATTAGAAATACTGAGATGATAAACAATAATGATGGCATTTTAGCAATAGTATTCATTTTGAGCTCCTTTAAACAATATCAGTAGAGAAACATTATGATAAAGAAAATAATTATTTTCAAGACTTTTTATCTTCATGCTTACTGTTATTCGACAACTACGTGGCCATTTATTTTTGAGCTCTGAGTGGGATTGAAATATTATAAATTATTGCCCTTTAAGTTAAATTATTGACCAATCTATCAAAGTAATATACAAAACATATAAATATATTCTATACATTACAGGTGAAAGAATGAATTCAAAAAGAATAGCAATTGCATCATTATGTGGTCTCATTGCAGGACTTATCTGTATATCAGGAGGCATCATTATCTTTGATATGACATTTACCTCCTTACAGCTCCTATTTGTGATATCCAGCAGAGTTCTTATTGGATTCGTCATTGGAATATCATCACTAAAAATTAACTGGATTGCCCATGGACTTCTTATTGGATTTATCATAGGTTTTCCTTTTCCAATATATGATTTGATTATTGGTCAGGGAATTAAGGTTGCACTTGCTGCATTTTCCATGAGCTTGATCTTTGGTATCACAATTGAATATACCACTACCAAAATTTTCAAGGCTGAGATTATTTAAGCAATTTTTCTAAAACTGTTTCAAACTACAGTGCATTAATGTCACACTGTTGCATTAATGCAACAGTCCAGTCCTTTAAATTTTAATTAAGATCCTTTGTATTATGTCTCATTAGCTCTCTTCACAGAGGAAAACCACGTTTTTCAAAAAAAAACACCCTTTTTAAAAAAAAACAATCTCATTTAGTCTTTTGGCACAGAAAGTGCATATATAATAGGTATAATACTTAATCCAGGAGAAAAACACATGGATAATCTTTACTTCAACTTTAATGAAGAAAAACTCTCATCAACTGACCTTATTAAAAAAATAAAATCTTATGATGTGGAATTGACTAGAAAGGACGTCTTAGATGTAATCGGAACTCTACAGGACAATAATCATCCTGATACTGCAGCAATGATTACTACTGTAAACGACACCTATCACATCAACATGGCTCTCTAAGTTATAGTTTAAAACTAAACTTTAATCTTGACAAATAGTCTTTTCATGATTAAATCTCTCAAAAGAGGATGACCATGAAAAGATTATTTTTATTATCACTACTGCTTTTATTTAACAGTTGCTCTTCATGCAAAAAGAATGATTTTTCAAAAATCATTGATTTTCGAATGTCCTATAAAACACCCTGCTCTGACTGCACTAAGATCATTTTTAACAAAAAAAAATTATATGTATCAGGTATCACTCTCCTTGACAAGAGTCATATTGCAAAGGCCTGGAAAAAGAAAAATATATTTGGCTCATATGATATATTTCTCGATCTTACAAAAAAAGGCGGTCAGATCCTACAAAGAGCAACAAGAGATAATATTGGAAAACGAATGGCTGTATTCATCAATGGTGATATTATAATGGCTCCCACTATTATGGAAGAAATAAAATGGGGCAAGGTAACTATTACAGGAGTTAAAACAGAAAGAAAGGTTGATAATATTTTACACCAACTGAAGGTCAAATAAGGCATCTATCTCTAAGAAATCCTCTATCTGATATTTACAACTGCTTAATGGTGTCCCTTCTCTATAGACTCTTGCAATAAAGGCTGGTAAAGCCAATTTCTCTGCTGCTTTCAAATCAGTCAGTGCATCTCCAATAAAGACTATTTCGTGAGGATGCCACTGGTAACGAGTCATTATATCTTCAATTATTATAGATTTACTCTTGCTCCCATCATGAATCTCCCTGAAGAGCTCAAAAAGATTATTATTTTTCAAGTAAGATTCAATCTCTATCTGACGTGCACCTGAAACTATAAAATATTCATATGAATCTTTATTATTTATCAAAAACTCCTCTACACCCTTTACCAGAGGCAATGATTTTGACTTATTATCAACAAAGGCAGCAAAATCACTGAGAAGTTTTCCTCTTCTCTCTTCACTATATTCCACTGAAAGAATTTCTTCACAGATAAATTTCAGTTTAATATCTCTTGAGATACCTTCATGAGCCTTATGGTATGCAATTATATCTTCAGTGGAAAGAGGATAATCATTAAAAACATAATTAAAGGCATCGGTTTTCACCTGAGAGGATTCACAAATAACACCATCAAAATCAAATAAAATAGCCTTAACCATAATTACTATTGTACCCCTATACTTTTTTATTAAATCTTCGAATACATCAAGTGAAACTTTTAATCTATTATCTCAAACCGTGAATCACTAAAAAGAATTCTATATAATTTTCAAGCCAAAAATTCAATGATCAATGGATTATAACAATTAAATTTTCAGTTCCAGAGGATATTACAATTACAGATATTGACGATTCAGCATTAACTCTCTCTTTGAGTGAAATTGGTTTCTTCGATGTACAATGGCTTTGAAACATTATTAAAACAATGAGAAGAAAACTCATCGACTGGATATTGAAGATAATCTTCTTGAGAAAGAGACAGTTATTGAGATGTACTATTCCCCTCAACATAAACTTTAATATCTTTAAGGTCTTCGCCCATAGCCTTTACGGTCATTCTCTTAAATAAAAAACCCACTATAACAGTCATTATTTGTGAGATGAATCCCTGAGCTGTTGATTCTAGCTCCATTGATAACTCATAGTTTTTTTCTAGAGGATCTATCTGCACTGTTGTAATATAAACATTTCCATGACTTTCTGCCCTTGTTTTATAGAATTCACCTTCAACAGCATCAGTAATCCACATAATTTCAGTGGCTTCTTTGCCAAAGATCTCCCTTGTTTCCTTCCACTTCAATCCAACTATTCTATTAGCAGGCTTTTCAAGAATTTCAATTGTCTTTATTCCTTTAATCATCTTCTTAGAGGATTCGATATCAGTTATGGCTTGCCAGATCTTTTCTTTAGAGCTTTTTATTTCAATGCTGACTTTTACTTTCATTAGATTATCTCCTCAACTTTATAAAGATAATATTATTCAATTTCATACAAAAATCAAATTTAAACCTGAATTATTTCACAGGTTCACAGTTCCAGTAACATCTTGCTCCACTTCAGGGCTCTCGCCTCTTCTCCATCCTTAAGAGGTCCCTCTTCACCAGTGACATAGAAACCCTCTGGGTCAGCAATGAAAACACCGCCCTTTTTAATCAACACCCTATGGATACTTTTTGCAGCGTATCCACCAGTATTTACAATAAAACGAAAAGCCTTTGATTTAATGGTTTTGAGATATATTCGAGTATCAAAGGATGCAATCTTAATACCATTAAGGCTCATAGGCTGAAGAGTTTTCAAAAAGGCTTTGGTTCGATCAGATGGCTGAAATCCCCTCGTAGGAGAGCCTATAATGAGCAAATCAATACCTTTTAGATATTCTTCTCTGGCCTCTGCTACCTTAATAAATGAAACCTCTGATCTCTCTACAAGGCCCTTTGCGATGGACGCTGCAATTATCTCTGTGTTTCCAAAATAAGAATCATATAAAATTAATGTTTTCAATTCAATCCCCTCTCTTAAACTCTCTAAGTACATTATATCAAAAGTTCTATCATATAGACAATAACTCTGCCTTCAGATTTTGTCAAATCGAAAGTATTATTGTATTATCATCTTTTAAAACACTATAGTTTATCAACAGATTATTCCCAAACTGTAGCAATAATTTATTCAAGATTGTCTATTAAAAGTTTATATCAGTTCTAGTTTAAACATATAGAAAAAGTACTATTTAATTTTTAATAATATCCATAATTTTCATGGATGTATAAAAAAAAAATTGCATATTTTTCAAGTTAGTCATATAATAAAAAATATCATGATTAACTTGAAAAATAAAATAAACATCCCCCTTGGTAGATTTCTCATATTACCCTTTCTGCTACTAATTTTAATAAGCACATCAGTTGTCAGCTTCATATCATATTACAATAGCCAAAATGCTGTTGCAGATATTGCACATAAAATAAGAAATGAACTAATCTTGAAAATTAAAAAACACATTCACCATTTCCTTAATGAACCGATTAAAATAATTTCAATTAATAAGAAGCACATAGAAAATAAGCTTTTAAGTCCATATAATATGAAAAAGCTAAAGGATTATTTTTATACTCAGATTTCCATATCTGATTCAATTACCAGTAATTATTTTGCGAACCATAATGGTGACTTTGCCGGCAGTGGCAAAGAGGGTGACGGCAAATTCTATTACGTCACAGGATACAACAAAAATACATTATCCTTCGAAAAGCATTCTCTCAACAATAAAGGCAAAAAGGATAAGCTCATTGTCAGTGTCAAGGGCTTCAATCCATTAACAAGACCCTGGTATAGAAATGCCATTATCAATAAACAACCTGCATGGAATGATGCTTACATATTAATAAGCAATCATGATCTTGCTATTTCTGCCAGTGCTCCTGTTTACAGTAAAAACAGAGAACTTCTCGGTGTTGTTTCTGTAGATGTTTTTTTATCTCACATTTCCAGATTTCTTCAATCCCTGAAAATTGGCAAAACAGGCAAGTGCTATATAATTGATCAAAAGGGATTTCTAATAGCAACATCCAAAAAGAAGGTGCTTAACATAAAAAAAACATCCAACAAAATAGTGCGCATTAAAGCCACCGAAAGCTCAAATAAGATCATTAAAGCCTCCAGTATTTTTTTAAAAAATCTTGGTGAAAATCCTACACTAAATAGCAAAAAAGAAAATCTTATCTTTTCATACAACAGCAATGATTACTATATAGATACTTTTTCTATATCTGATAAAATTAACCTGAAATGGACAACGGTAATTATTATTCCAAAATCAGATTTCATGTCACAGATATCAAAGAATAATCTTTATTCTCTATACCTCATTATTCTTTCATTAACAATAACTGCTATCCTTGGAATATTACTCACAAGAAAGATTGCTCACCCCTTAAGAGCATTAGATATTTCAGCAAAGGAACTTAAAAATAATTTTTCAAATATAAAAATTGATGGTGGTTTCATAAAAGAAATAAACAGTCTCACTGAAACCTTCAATGGAATGAGTGAAAAGCTTCAATCCACAATGACTCATCTAAAAGAAGAAATATCTGAGAAAGAAAAAACACAGGTGCAGCTTAATGAGGAGAGAGCCTTCACTGAAGCTGCCATTGATGCACAAAAAGATACCTTTTTTGTTTTTGACCCAGAAACAGGTGAAGCAATTCGCTGGAACAGATCATTTAATGAAGCAAGCGGCTTTAGTGACTCAGAGATAAAAAAGAAAAAAGCTCCAGAAGACTGGTACAGCAAAGAAGATTTAATTAAAATAGGAAATTTTTTTGAACATGACTATCCTCACAATCGATCAACTATTGAAGCATCTCTTATTACAAAAAACAATGAAAGCATTCCCACTGAATATTCCATCGGGGCTTTTTTAGCTGCAGGCTCGAAGAAAGAATATTTCATAGCAATTGGTAGAAATCTTACTGACAGAATAGCATATCAAAAAAATATAGAGAAATCCCTAGTAGAAAAAGAGGCATTGCTCAGAGAACTGCATCATAGAACTAAAAATAATATGAATGTAATCAGTGCTATTTTGAAATTACAAATAATGCACAGTGATGACGAGAAGATAAACCAGGTATTTAATGAAGTAAACAATAAGATAAGATCTATGTCACTTGTTCATCAAAAACTCTATCGTTCTCAAAATTTATCATCTATCAGTTTTAAAGATTACATTATTGACCTTTCCAATCTCATTCAAAGTAGTTATACGCATAATGAATCACAAATAAACATTGCCTATGAATTAGAGGATTTTCAGGTAACCATTGATGTGGCTATTCCATGTGGTCTCATATGCAATGAACTTCTCAGTAATATTTACAAACATGCTGAATTCAAAAATAACGTAGGCACAATTACAATTAGTGCATCAAAATCCTACAATGATACTATTACACTCACGATTGCAGATAACGGCAAAGGAATGCAGAAAGACATAGATCTTCAGCATATTCAATCCCTTGGTCTTCAAACAGTGCACACCCTTTCCATACACCAACTTCGTGGAAAAATTAATTATAATTCAGATGATGGATTAAAATGGACAATTGAATTTAAGGATAAATACTATAATATTCGGATTTAAATCCTTCAAAAGGAGAATATCATGAAAAGAACAGCAATAATTATTTTTCTGATTTTAACTTCTCTTAACTCTTATAGTGCTGACAACAAGGTACAATTTCATCAAAACCTAACCGTCAAAATCGACAAATCTTTTTCAGCCAATGTTTTGATCTTTGAAACATTAAAAGATAATGCTTCAAACTTTTCATACTATGAAGCGATGTTTGGCATTAACTACACCCTTCCCTTTAAGTGGCTCATGGTTGGCACCTACGTAAGACATGCATATAGAGAGGATAGTCCTGGACAGTGGTCATCTGAGGTGTCGCCAAACCTTCTTATTTATGCTTTCTACACTATAAAATGGAAGATTGATTTTAGTATTTTTTATTACATGAGACATGAATATATTTTCGCCAATTCATGGAATAATTATCAGCTGAGAAATTATTTTCGGCTCATGCTATCATCTATACTTCTCAAGCCCTATATTGTTGGAGAAATATTCTATTCAAATGAACGAAAGGAATTCTTTTTTACCTATTTCCAAATAGGAGTGAGACAAAAAATATATAAAGCAATAAATCTGGGCTTTTATTACAGAGCAGCATTTTCAACAATTCCTGATGGATGGAATTTTAGAGAAAATGTCTTTGGTTTTGAATTCACCTTTATTTCAAAATAAATTCTTTTCATCTAAAACCTATTTTTTCAAGTAACCCCTTTCAGTCTTAATTGATTTATAGATTTTCAGCTCTGTCTCTGACATAGCAGGAAAACCACCAGAATATAGACTGTTCTTCATAAGATGCTGAGCAATGGTTTTGTGATATACAGCCAAGGTTTTATAACCCAATTTATGAGCCACCATCACTGCAGACACACGAAATGAAACCTCCTGACACTGAATCAAAAAATTAGAGCTCTTTTTTGTAAGTGGAATCCCCTGCAAAAAAATCAAAAGAGCCAACTCATACATAGGTTTATACTTTCCAAGGTATGATGGTTCTGAAAGATAATAACCTATAGCGTAGTGACGATCAACATCATTAGCAATAAATATTAAGAGTTCTGAAACAAAATTTTTTCCCAATCTCATTCTTTCTTTGTGAAAGGCCCTGGCTTTTTCAGAAGTGTTAGTCATCCAGCCTCCCTTTTCCTTTTCCAATGCAAGGAGTTCAGAAAAAGGTTTTTTATATACAGGAGATACTGACTGTTTTTTCTGTACCATTGCAATTCTTTCATTTGAGTGATGTATATCATTAGAAAAAACATTGAGAGATAAAAAAACAAAGAGGAGAAGAGTTATAGATTTCATTTTTTTCCTTATTACAAAATAAACATTTGTCCGTAAAAAAATTAAAACTTATTAGTATTGATTCTTAATCACTGACCCTGACACATCGAACCTTATGACCTTTACCAAGTAATGGAATTGACTGAACTATACACTCATCAGCCTTGTTATAACAACGGGGATAAAAGACACAGCCCTCAGGTTCTTTATTTAACGAAGGGACAGTGCCCGATATTGTGGAGAGATTTTCCTTTGTCTCGCCAATATGGGGTATTGCAGCAAAGAGTCCCTTTGTATAGGGATGCTGTGCATTTTCAAAGACATCTCTCACTGTAGCCTCTTCAATAACCTCTCCAGCATACATGATTGCCACATCATCGGCAACATTGGCAACAATGCCAAGATCATGGGTAATCATAATCATTGACATATCTTCCTGCTCCTGAAGTTCAAGAAGAAGGTCAAGAATCTGTGCCTGAATTGTTACGTCAAGAGCAGTTGTCGGTTCATCGGCTATTAGAATATCAGGTGAGGCAGAAAGAGCCATGGCAATCATAACCCGCTGACGCATACCACCAGAAAATTCATGGGGATATGAATGAATCCTTTTTTGTGGTGATGGAATGCCTACTTTATTGAGCATCTCAATGGCATATCTTTGAGCCTCTTTTTTATTCATATTCAAATGAAGCATAATGCCTTCAATCAGTTGATAACCAATAGTAAAAACAGGATTCAATGAGGTCATTGGTTCTTGAAAGATCATGGCAATATCTTTACCACGAATCGCTCTCATCTGGTCCTCAGTTTTTTTCAAAAGGTCTTCACCCTTATAAAAAATTTCTCCTGAGGTTATCTTTCCTGGAGCAGAGATTAACTGTAAAATTGAAAATGCTGAAACTGATTTTCCGCAACCTGATTCGCCAACAATGCCCAGGGTCTTTCCTTTTTCAAGACTAAAGGAATTATTTCTCACAGCCAATCCCTTTGAGTCACCAGTTCCAAATTCTACACTAAGATTTTTTACTTCAAGTAATGACATATTGCCTTCCTAGGTAATATTTCTATCTCTGCGAACCACTTCAAAACCTGCTGTTTCTATAGCTGCTACATCATCATTATATAATTCGCCAGACATATATTTTAAAATTACTGAATCTCTATATGCTATAAAATCAGCTTTGATTACCGGCAAAACCTCTAGACTGTTATGGTCAACCTGCACTGACCGTTTTTCATTTACTTCAGCACAGGCTACCTTTTTTATATCAGCCTTTTTTAATGCTTCAATATATTGTGAAAGATTTTCAAAGATCTGCTCTTTATCCATAGAATTTTCCTTATTTAGAATGAATATTTACGGGTCTATATTTACAGTCTGTTCCTTTACAGTCAACAACATAATAGGTTGTCTGCTTCCTATAATAATAACCCTTTGGAAAAAAACCACCACAGGGTAAAGACAAGCTCCTTAATTGTCCCTGATGTTTTTTTTCTGCTATAGGTGCTGCTGCTGATATGAAAATTGCCGAGGCACACTTTTCAGCTTGCCTCAAGACCTCTTTGAAAAAGATCCTGCCCTTCTTTTTACTCTTTATATCCGGAGCATCATAGCTCACAAATAGAGTAGAGGCAAAACCAGAGCTCTTGAGATCCTCTTTAAGCCAGAGTAATTGCTTCTTATAGAGACTCTCTTCCATGTCTTTGAAAAGTGTCAACATCACTACATGCAATGGGCCGTAATTAAAACTCTGATATAAAGAGGGGGATGAGAACCTTTGAAATACTTTTAGTTTATTATTATGAAGATCCATTGGACCGGGGACTATGTATCCATAGATACCAAGTGATTTCATATAACTCTTATTTGCAGAAAAATGCCTCTGGAGATCATAGATACGTATTCCCTGTAATGAGAGACCACCATAGGCACTATTGCCACCATGAAATAAATAGTTTATACCCTCTTTATGAATTGAACTATATGCTTTTTTTAAAAATTCAGCTTCAATATCAAAGGGATTAGATGGAGCGGTGTCTGCCATAAAGACAAAAGAGAAGGGAGTATTAACAGGCTGAGAAGCTGAACAACCTCCCAGCCAAATGAAAGTCATAAGTATGAAAAGGCACTGAGTCCTTAATGATCTAGCCAAGACGTAAAAAATCAGTTGGATATTTTTCACAGATTTCAGCAACCTGTGATTTCACCTTTGAAATAGCTGCATCATCATTCATGTTCTCAGTAACATCTGCAATAAGATTTGCAACAGCCTTAAAATCATCTTCCTTAAGTCCTCTTGTGGTAAGAGCAGGACTACCAAGACGGATTCCACTGGTTACGAAGGGAGATTTATCATCAAAGGGAACACCGTTTTTATTACAGGTTATTCCAGCTTCATCAAGTTTGCTTGACACATCTTTTCCTGTAAGATCTTTGTTTCTCAGATCGACCAGCATGAGATGATTGTCGGTTCCATCTGAGGTAATCCTTAAGCCACGTGACATGAGCTGATCAGCCATTGCCTGGGCATTTTTAATAACCTGCTTTTGATAAATCTTAAACTCAGGCTGAAGAGCTTCTTTAAAGGCAACAGCCTTTGATGCGATGCTGTGCATCTGAGGACCACCCTGAGTTCCAGGAAACATATATTTATTAATATTTCTACCACCTGTTTCATATTCTTTTTTAGCTAGAATTACTCCACCTCGTGGACCACGAAGAGTCTTATGAGTCGTCATTGTTGTAAAATCTGCAACCTCAACTGGTGAAGGATGCTCACCAGCAGCAACAAGACCTGCAATGTGTGCAATATCAACCATGAGCTTTGCACCAACTGAATCAGCAATCTCTTTGAACTTTATAAAATCAATGGTTCGAGGATAAGCAGAAGCACCGGCAATAATAAGCTTTGGCTTATTTGCCTTTGCCAGTTTTGCAACCTCATCATAATCAATTACATTGGTATCTTCAGTAACACCATAGGAAACAACATTAAAATAGAGACCTGAAAAGTTAACTGGTGATCCGTGAGAAAGGTGCCCACCATGTGCTAGATTCATTCCCATATATGTGTCACCTGAATCTATAAGAGACATCATTACTGCCATATTGGCCTGTGCACCACTATGGGGTTGTACATTTGCTATATCTGCTCCAAAAAGCTTTTTGATTCGCTCAATGGCTAATGATTCAACTTCATCTGCATGAAGACATCCATTATAATAACGTTTTCCAGGATATCCTTCAGCATATTTATTTGTCAGAGTACTTGAAGAAGCCTCTAACACAGCTTTTGAAACATAGTTCTCTGAGGCAATGAGAATCAGGCTCTCTTCCTGGCGCTTGTCTTCACGTCTGAGAATCTCAAAAACTTCAGGATCAACTGCTTGTAGATTATTGTCTGTCATATCATCCTCCAGGATCTCATTGATAAAGGTAAAAATTGGTGAGTAGACCATTTCTGTCAAGGTGAAATTCTCACCTAATTCTTAAATTTCATTATGCAAAACGGATCTTTTGTATATTTTAACTTTCCAAGAGGAATTATTTCAGGATAGCCTTCTAAATGATGTATAACCAGATCTCTTGAATTAAGAATTCCATAAGGCTTTGAGTCCTCATAAAGAAGGGCTACATGGATTCCAAAATGCAGTACAAGACCATTTTTTATCATTTTGTTATTAAAAAAAACTACTTTATTGTTATAGTTATAAATTCCATTTACACTATTATTGATTTTCTTATATTTTGATAGATATTTAAGCAAAGTCTTTGGTGTACCATAGGGTATTTTATAGCCCATTCTTCTTTTTCCATAAATTAAGAAATTTGCACAATCTGACCCCATACGCAAATCAGTTATATTAATTCCTTTAATGTATTCCATAGAACTACCAAAAAGATATGGTTGATTATAGAGTTCTAAAATCCGGGAAATATAATCCTTACCCAGGGTTCTACTGACTGTCAAAGTCCTGGTTCGATACTCATTATTGTTATGATTTATCAATGCAAAAATTCTTATTGTCCCAGTATGAAGTGAAGACCTGAAATAATAGTTTTTCAATAGAAGTTCATTGCCCTGACCAATTTTTTTTCTCATATTATAAATAAACTGAGGTGCTTTTTTCGCAAATATCTCGCGGTTATTAAGAAGATTATACTGCCTATGATAAGACTCATAAACATACCATGTTATTTTGGAGTCAGAATGTACTCTAGTTGCAATTAGTTTCACTATATCATTTTTGTAATAAGTAAGATCATTGCTATATATTTTTTTACTATTAATATAAACTTCTATTTCTGGAATAGTTATTTCGTTTTTCCATTTAGCATAATAATAAGACCATTTTTTTTTATGTCTCACAAAAAGATTTTTTCTTTGTATTAAAAATAAATTTTTCAATGCTTGTGAAAGATTAATAAAATTGTATTTGGGCATTATCTTTTTAGACTTTCTATATTCCATAGCCATCAATGAGCTATCAGGAATTATAATATCAAAGGGATTTATTTCAACTTTCACCTGGGTACATTGATATATCTTATCTAAAAAAAAATACAGCAATTCATTTGCCTGTTTCTGTGATTTAAGATAGGGCCTTGATATAGCCACAGTTAAAGCTTCAAGATTATCAAGACCCATGAGATAGTTAATAATTTTCCTCATGGCTCTTTTGCTTTGTGACAGGTTCATGTGGGCAAAAGTATCAAGATCAATTGACGCAATAACAGGCTTTGCAAATCTTCTCATATTGGAAAGATTTTTCAATGCCAATGGTTTGTATCTTTGTGAAAGATCTCTTACTTTTCTTCCATATATTTCAGTAAAGGAATTAATCTGTTTTTTTATATCTTTTTTCAGCTTTTGGTTTCTCTTTTCGGAAAAGGGATGAATCCATATGACATTATCTATGAGCCATGGCATAAGAGGCTCTATCCAATTATATGACTGCACATAGCCTTTTTTCCTCCATGTCTGAAGCAAATTGTCATAAGAGTCATCACTGAATTTTTTTTGTATTTCATTTCTCAAATAATCTGATGACAATACAGCTGTTGCATCACTATGTGCATCAAATAATAATAGAGTATATTTTTTCTGAAAATCAAGATTCCTTACAATCCAGAAAAAAGAACCTCCATGATTATCCTCAACATAAACAGGTAGAGATCTTGATTGAGAACTTTCAACAAGCACTACACAGAAAATAATTATAATTATAAATTTATTAAAAGACACAAGAGTTAGCGACATCTTATTTCAGGCTTTTTCTTAAGCTTCTTTCTTAATACTATTTCTGAAATACAGGTATCATCAAATTTTGATCCTTTATACACTTTATCTATTACCAGTTTTATTTTTTTAATTTTTTCTTTATATGAACTTAAATCAATATATTGAAAAGCTCTTGGGTTCATATCACTCTGAGTACTGAAATAATCCTGCAGCTTGGCTCTTTTAAAATACTTTCCATTAATATATATCTTTAGAGCTGCAATTCTGTTATTGGCAAAATATAAATATGCATTTTTATTATATCCGTTCATAATACCTATGGCATTAAGCTTTTCATTTACCCTTGTTTCAATGATTATATATTCTCCTATTCCTGAGCCTTTTTTACCTTCTACCCATGATGTTTCTTTTTCCCCATCACACACTTTAATATCATGATACTTTAATCTGGGCTTATGTGTGGATGATGAAGATGTATAAAAATCGTTGTGATCAAAATAATAATTATCACCATCCAAAACAGTCCAGGACATAAACTTCTTTTCAGCAATTGGAGTATAAGTGGAAAAACCATTCTGAAAATCTATAACTATATTGTCTTTTGCACTTGGTTCAAAATTATGAAAAGATCTTATTAATGTATTACCATATTTCTTATATTTTTTTAACTGATTAAACTTGATAGTTTTAACATCAATGCCATGGAATCTAAGAATGATTTTGCCTTTTTTAATTGATCCTTTCCATGATGCACCTGTAGAAAGAAAATAGGTAAATTTCTCTGAACCATAACCATTTACAACACCACTTACAGAATCTTCATAGGCTTCATATGATGAAATATATGAAATGGTAATAATTTTCTTTTCATTTTCATCAAACTTCACCTTTGAAATATACCATCCCATATTAGCATAAATTTCTGAATCAGGTGGTCTGTCTTCTTTAGAAGACCCATCATACATACTAGACATCTTTTTCCATCTAACAAAATTGCCTTTATAATATTTGTACTTTATTTTCTTACCACCAACACTTATCTTGTATTTTGATATCTCATCCTTTTTTCCGAAAATTAATGATGGAAAACCCATTTTTGCAGTTTGACTCTTTCCTGTATTTTGAAAAATGTATTTCACCTTTATCTTAGCAAAATGTTTATGAAGATTTATTGATAAGATTTCATTTTCAATAGAGATATCTCTATTGTTTAACAGTTTGACATGTCCATTACCCAGATTTCCTCTTGTTAAACTTGCCGCATTAGATTTACTTCCTTTTGGAACAAGAACAGCTAAAACAAAAATTAAAATTACACTTATATTTTTTAAATATACCTTCATTTTCATTCCTTTTCTATATTACTTTATCTGAAAATCTCATAATAAAAAAATAGGTCAAGATATTTTCTATAACCATTTACTGGAAATATACAAACTGTGACAAAACACTTGCCAAATAATCATAATCTCATATGAAGGACTAACCAAGGAGATTACAATGAACTTTAATGAAAAAAGATCTTTATATAAACTCAAAGAGATTGCTGAAATATTGCGATCAGAAAATGGCTGTGCCTGGGACATAGAACAGACATCCCAGAGTCTGAAGCCCTACCTTATTGAAGAGACCTATGAGCTCTATGATGCCATTGAAGAAAATGACCCCGTGGCTATGCGAGAAGAACTGGGAGATGTTCTCTATCAGGTTTATGCCCACGCACAGATCGCAGCTGAAGAAGGCAGCTTTACTATAGATGATGTTGCAGAAGACATGAGCAAAAAACTGGTACACCGCCATCCCCATGTTTTTGGTGATGATATAGTTAAAACATCCGATGAAGTAAGTGATAGGTGGGAACGCATTAAAAAGAAGGAAAAATCTCATAGAGAATCAATTCTTGATGGTGTTCCCAGACATTTACCTGCATTACTTAAGGCATACCGCATTCAGCAAAAGGTTCAGCGTGTTGGCTTTGACTGGGAAAAAATTGATGATGCTGTTGAAAAACTTCACGAGGAGGTTGATGAGTTTAAAGAAGTCATCAAGGCTGAAGATAAAGAAAAGATGATTGATGAGGCTGGAGACGTGCTTTTCTCAATGGTAAACCTTCTTCGTTTTCAAAAGATTAATCCTGAAGAGGCTCTGAGCAGAACTATTAAAAAATTCATGAGTCGCTTCAAAGAGATTGAAAAAGAGATTAAGAAGGATGAGAAAGTGATGGAAGAAATGACTCTGGCAGAACTTGATGCCTACTGGAATGAAGCAAAAAAACTTTTTCCATAAGATACGAAAGTTTAGAGTCGAAAGTTCGCCTTTCGACTTTATACGTTATACTTTAAACTATCTACTCTACAGAACCTTCATATCCTTTATCTTCTGCATAATGTATTCCATGAACTCAAGACTGACAGCTCCACCGCCATATCGGTAGGTGTCAACCTCTTGCCCGAGTTTTTTTAGTTCTTCAGATTTTGATTCATTATTTTCGCTTAACTGTATCAGGGCCTTAGATAGAATTCTAAAAAAGTCATCAGTTTTTTTGTTGAAGTGAGCACTCTTTAATTCAGAAACAAAATCTCTAAGAGGTTTCTTCTGGGCAGCTTCCTTTTCTTCCTTAACTTTTTCATCCTCACCCTGAAGCAGTTTTATCTTTTTCTTTTCAACATAGACCAGATAACCAATTCCACAAAGGAATACTGCAACAATGAGAGCTATATAAACATAATTTATCGTTGATGTATCTTCTATCTTGTAATTATTTTTTATATTTTTTTCTGTTTTTTTAGCATCAGGATTTTTCTCAACTGAAAAAATTATTTCCTCAGTCTTTACGCTTCTATAGGACTTTGTCTTGGGATCAAAAAAGTCCAGGGTTAATGGACCGCAATTTAATATGCCAATCTTTTCTGGAATAATCTTTAAAATAAATTTCTTTTTGCCCACAAGGATTGCACCCTTGCTCTCATATTTTCCCTTGTTCTTCTGTTCAATAATTGTAAACCTGGCTCCCTTTATTTTTGTTTTAAACTTAGGAGCTCTCATAGTAACCAAATTCCCCTCACCTGAAACAGTTAAAGGAATAATTATCTCATTATATTCTTTTACTTTCTTTTCAAAGGTATCTAAAACTATTTTATAGCTACCAACATTGCCCTGAAAACCTGTGGGCTTTCCTCTCATGGGAAGAGGGATAACAGTAATATCCTCTCTGTAATACTGGAGAGGTCTACGAATAGGCCTGCGAAAAAAACCATCATCAACAACACTTTGTATAACCCCTACTCCACCACCAATTTTATGTTTACCTGTTGCCATGGGAATCATCACAATTGTCTGAACATGTCGTCTATTATATTCACCCTTCGGATCAATGAGATCCTTTAGATCTTCCTTAACCGGTTGAGCAAAGAAGTCTCCTGTAATTGGGGGTTTATTCATTCCTAAGAACTGAAAGCTTGAGCCACCTTGATAGAGAACCCAATAACGCATAAAAACAATTTCACCAACGTAAACACGCTTTGGTGCCACCTTCATAAGAGGCATAAATGCAGAATTCCCAGAGGGGCTGCCAACTGATCCGGAACCACCAGCAGCTGAACCACTGACCTTAAGTCTCACCTTTTTTGAATAATATCTTTTTCCATTCATTGAAAAAATAAAAGATGGAATTACATAGGTTCCTCTTTTTTGAGCTCTAACAACGTAATTTACAACTACACCATTCCAGCTCTTGCCAAATCCCATGGACATTCTTCTCATAATACCACGGTACTGAAAGGTAAGTCCCTTTACCTGTGGAACCTTCACCACCTGCACTGAAGAGTCACCATCCTCAAAACGAAATTTGATAACAGTCTGCTCACCGGGGGAGATATGGGTATCCTGCAAAATTGTTTCAACTGCACCAGAGGCAGAGGTTGCAACAAGAAGGATAAGGAGCAGGAATATTCTACCAGTACTTTTCAAGGATACGTTTTTCACCACCCTTGTACCTCCGAACAGGTTTTTTCTTCATTTTTTCAAGAAGATTTTTCAGTTGTTCTTTTGAAAGCCTAACCTTCTTTTTTTGAGAGGAATCCTTATTTTTATTTTGATTCTTTTTATCTTTATCTTTCTTCTTCTTATCCTGACCCTTTTTGTTTTTCTTATCTTTGCCTTTTTTATTCTTTTTATTCTTCTTCTGATTTTCCTTATACTTCAAAAGGTATTCAATATTTTTTTTGGCAGGGCCATATTTGGGATCAATTTTTAAAGCATTCATATAGGATTGAACGGCCTTTTCAACATTTCCCTGTTTCAGATAAGCATTGCCTATATTATAAAAGGCCTTCTTCTGTAGATCGCGATCTTCGAGCTGCAAAGCCTTTGTATATTCATAGATAGCATCCTTATATTCTTTAAGCATATAATAGGCATTGCCTCTATTAAAGCTGAGACGTTTCTGCTGTTCTTTGTTGGGAACGTATTTCTTTGCATTATTATAGGCCCCTAAGGCATCATCATATTTTTTCTGCTGCATAAAGGTATTACCCTTTGAGACTTCATCCTCATAGGGATCAAGCCATGCAGGAAAAAATATCAGGGAAAAAAGAACAATAATTATGGAATAATATTTCATGCATTTCTCCCTTTAAGAGATCGATCTGGAAGAATCAATTCAATTGAAAGAAGAATTACAAGAACAACAGCAAGCCATTGAAAGCGTTCTTTCTTTTCCTTTATAGTCTTTGTGCCATAAATATTATTTTGCTGATCCTTTATTATCTGAAGAATAAATTTAAGATCAGAAAAACTCTTCGATATATCAAGATATGCACCACCAGTGAAACCCGCAAGATGCATCAAGAGTTTTGGATTTTTACTGCTTCGAACAAATTTATCATTCTTATCCTTTATATAAACATCTCCAGTAAAATCATCCTTTGACATTGGAATAAGCTCTCCATTCTCTTTACCGATTGCTACTGTATAAACCGCTACACCCATTTTCTTAAACTCAACAGCTGCCTTTAATGCTGCCCCCTGATGATCTTCTCCATCTGTCACAAGAACAAGAAGTTTTGAAGTGAGGCGTTTCTTTTTGAAAACCTGTTGTGCCTTAAAAAGAACTCGTCCAATATCTGTACCCTGTGTCTTCACTGATTGAGGTGATGCAGAATCAAGAAACATCAGAAAAGCACCAACATCTGTTGTTAATGGACATTGCAAAAAAGCATCTCCAGCAAAGAGAAGTAAACCAATTCTATCTCCCTTCAGTGACTCTGCCAGCCAGCGAATTGCACTCTTTGCCCGTTCAAGTCTATTGGGTTTAATGTCTTGAGCCATCATGCTGTTACTCACATCAAGTGCGATAAGAACATCTGATCCCTCATTATTCACCTCTCTCTTGTTCATGCCCCACTGGGGTCTGAGAACAGTTAAAAGAAAAAGAATTAAGGAAGCTATAATAAGACCGGCCTTTATTCGACTTCGCAAAGGAGATCCCTTAATAAGAAGTTCGCGAATTCCACTGTTTTTAATAAGAAGAGAAACAGCTTTTTTTCTCCAGAAGAGATAGTAAACCAAAAGAGCAAGGATTACTGCTGTCAATAGAGACAGATAAAGAATTATATCTTGATTGCCAAAGGTAATCATGGGATTTTCCTGTATACTATTGAGCGTAAAAATATCTCTGTAAAAAAGAGGCCCATAGCTATAAATAAAAATATTTCAAACTTATCATAAAACTCATGATATATTTTAAGATCAATGGAGCTCTTCTCCATCATATCGATTTCCTGAAAGTTCTTCTTTAATACACCACTGGATGTTGCATGAAAGAATTTCCCCTTTGTGTCTTCTGCTATCTTTTTTAATGTATCTATATCAAGGTCTGACTTTCTTCTCTGGGTTATTCCAAAGGGACCTCGAAGAACAGTATATTTTTTCCCAATGCCAATACTATATACCTTAATATTATTATCCTTACAGGTACTTGAAGCTAAGAGAGGATCAATAGTACCTGCATTGCTGGCCCCATCAGTGAGTAGCAAAATAACCTTACTCTTTGATTTACTATCAAGCATTCGCGATGCTGCTAGAGCCAAACCATCACCTACTGCAGTTCTTCTTCCATCAATATCCTTTAGTGAAAGTTGTGTAACAATATCAGTGATCATATCATGTTCGACAGTTAAAGGACATTGAAGATATGCATCTGCACCAAAGATTACCAGACCGATGCGATCACTCTCTCTGTTTTTGATAAAATCAGCAATAACCTTCTTTGCCACGTGAAGTCTGTTTTTAGGTTCAAAGTCCTGCTGCCCCATTGACCCCGAAACATCGAGAGCTATCATTATATCAATACCAAGATTTTTTACAGTGGAATAATCAATCCCCTTTCCTGGCCGGGAGATTGCCACAATAATAAGAAGTATAGCAATAAAACGCAATATGGGCACGTAAGGATAGGTTAAAGCTCGAAAGGATTTGTTCTGATTTACTAAACTCTTAGAAGAGACCGCAACTGCAGAGCCACCTTTATAGACCTTTCCATAGAGATACCAAAATATCATCAATGCATAGGGAACCAGCAAAAGAAGTGCCCATGGATTTTTAAACTCTAGATATGACATCGGCAAATTCCCTGTGTAAATTTCGTGCAGCTTTTATTGTTTTATTATAATTATCAAAAAGAATTTCACTGGTTGGTGTAAACTCAGCAAATTTTGACAGATCCCAAAGATTGAACAGGGATATCATTTCAGGTGCATGCTTCTCGAACTGAAGCTTCGTTAAACGACTTCTCATAAAAACTTGAAACTCAGAGGTAGTCATCTCCATGATATCAGCCTTATATAAACGGGATAAAAAGCGTCTAAAAATTGTTGAAATTCCTGTGATATATTCCTCTAAATTTTGATCATCTATATATTTTCGTGCCTTAAATTTTTGAATATCCTTCTCAAAGAGCTCCAGAGCAGTTTCTTCTGGAACAAAGAGGGCCTGTTCTTTTTGTTTCTTCATGATATACCAGACAACGAATACACCAATAAGAACTAAAACAATTATTCCAATTATAAGAAAAATGACCCGTGTATAGTTTCCCTTTAGATGCAATGGAGGCTCAATTTCGCTAAACTTTCCATCCTTATTAACTGCAGTTACAGTAATTTTTGGAATCTTATAAGCAATGGCAATACCATCAGATCCATTTATAGAAATATCAGGAAGATTATAAACACCTGGTCTATAATAAATCAGTTTAATAACAGCAGTATAATAGGATAATTCCTTTTGAGAGAGATCCTTTTTCTTAAAACTTTGTATCACGTAAAGTGGCACAAATTTTGCAGGATCATTCTTATCATCTTGATCCTTACTTTTCTTGCCAATCACTTTCTTTGGTTTTGGATAAAAGACCTTATCTTCAGGGGGAACAATCTCAATGCCCTTCAGCTTTTTACCCGCCACACTAACCTTATAGGTAACAACTTCACCAACAGTAACCTTTTGGGGCTGCACTCCTGCATTTATCTTTGGAGGCTCTTGAGCAAGCAAAGATGAAAAGGATAACAATAATATTAAAATAATAAATCTGATTTTCATGTATATTAATCTCTATTTATATGACGGGTTCTATTTCTCTTTTCAAAAAACTGTAAAAATGCCTTATCAATGGGCTCTGATGTATTAAGAAGCATATGATCTATGCCAACAAGCTCAGGGAGCATATTTTTCTTTGGCACAGCATCTGCCACAAAGGTTTCACCTGTTTCAAGATCTACAAATTCAGTTAAGGCAAAGATATCCATCTTTCTTTCAAGATCATCGTAAACCTGAATAGGAATTATATCATGCTTTTTATTTAAAAGTCTCATTTTATAAATGTAGCTATTATAATCATCAAGAAAGTCTGAGATCAAGAATACTACAGATCTTTTCTTTAATACACGCTGTAAAAAATTTATAGCATTTCCTATATCAGTTTTCTTATTTCCTGGCTTGCACTTTAAGATCTCATCTAAGACCTTCATTATATATTTTCGCCCTTTACGAGGGGTTATATATTTTTCAACATTATCTGCAAAGAGTAAAACTGAGATACGATCATTATTCATCTGTGCTAAATATAAAAGCAATGTCACTGTTTCTAAAATAACTTCTCTTTTTGATCTGGTGCTGCCAAACTCAGTTGACCCCGATACATCTACCATCAATACAACTGAAAGTTCACGCTCTTCAATGTATTCCTTAACATAGAGATGATTCATTCGGGCTGATACATTCCAGTCGACAGAACGTACGTCATCCCCATATTGGTATTCACGAACAGAGTCAAAGGACAAACCAAAACCCTTAAAGGCTGAATGATATTCACCAACAAAAAGAGTATTGAGCTTCTTTCCTGTCTGAAGCTTTATCTTTCGTAAGAGGGATTGCTCTGTGCCTTCCACCTAAGGAACCTCCACTGAATCGAAGAGAAGCTGTATAACGTCATCAATGGATTTTCCATCAGCCTCTGCCTCATATGAGAGAATGATTCTATGACGAAGTACATCTGGTCCTACGCGCTTAATATCTTCAGGCATTACAAAACCACGACCTTCGATAAAGGCAATGCAACGGGCTGCCTTCATGAGGGAGATTGATGCTCTGGGACTTGAGCCAAAGTCAATATATTTTTTCAGCTCTTTGCGCTGAGGATGTCGTGTTTCATTTACAATGGATACGATATAATCAATGATCTTATCATCTATAAAAATTGTCTCAACAATCTCTGCTTTTTTTCTAATCTCAGCTGGAGTAACCACAGGCTTTAATCTATTGATGTCTATTGATTTAAATTGTGTTAAAATCTTTTTCTCTTCTTCCTGTGTTGGATATTCCACCATGACCTTCATAAAAAAACGGTCAAGTTGAGCTTCAGGGAGAGGATAGGTTCCCTCCTGTTCTATGGGATTCTCTGTGGCAAGAACCATAAATGGTTCATCAAGCTTATAGGTTTCATCACCAATAGTAATCTCTCGCTCTTCCATGGACTGCAATAGAGCTGACTGCACCTTGGCTGGAGCCCTGTTTATCTCATCAGCAAGTAAAATATTTGTGAATATGGGTCCTTTTTTGGTGAAGAAGTTGAGATCCTTTGGATTATAGATTCGTGTTCCGATAAGGTCAGCAGGAAGAAGATCAGGAGTAAACTGAACCCTGCTGAATTCAGTATCAATTACTCTTGAAAGAGCCTTAACCGCAAGGGTCTTTGCCAGACCAGGAAGACCTTCTAAAAGAATATGTCCACCTGAAATAAATGTTATAAGTATACTGTTTATCAGGTGATCCTGACCAATAACCACCTGAGCGATTTCTTCTTTTAATTCAGTTATAAACTGATTTTCAACCTTAACCTCTTCGGTTAATTTCTCAATAGCAGCAAAATCCATGGCTTATCTCCATCCGACTTATATTCAATTTTAATATTGTAGCACTTTTTGCGATTCACTGTAGAATGTAAAGAAAAAACTATTTTTGATTATCATAATGATTATGAATTTACTAAAAATATAAAATTGTGATTATTACATTATATTTAAGAATCTCACCTATTAATTGTAATGTATCTATGGTATTTGTTACAAAATTCTTGCTTTAGCCCTTCAATAAAACATTCCCTGATAATCTGTCCGATAGTTATCCGTACCTCATATTAGAGCACTTCATAAGAATGCCTTCAATATTTTCTAAAAAAAATCTGACCCAAAGGAGGTATCATCTATCACTTCAGACAAGGCCTTTAAAAGACGATCAGTACCATAGGGTTTTGAGATGAAACCTGCAACTCCCAATTCAAGGGCTTTATTGACCCTTTCATCTTCCCGAAATCCAGATGAAAGCAACACCTTCACATCTTTTTTAATTTTTTTTAATTCTATGAAAACCTCTAACCCTGACAATCCAGGCATTGACATATCCAGTAAAACTGCAGATATCTCATCATGTTTCTCTTTAAAAATCTCGACTCCCGATAGTCCATTATCTGCCTCTAGAACCTTATAGTTATGTAGCTTAATAACTGATTTTGCAATTTCTCTAATAACATCCTCATCATCGATTATTAGAATCAACCCACTTCCCTCCAAAGTATTTACTTCTAGGATTGAATCCTTTATATGATTATTGTCTCCTTTCCATTCTGGGAAAAAGATATTAAAGGTTGTTCCTTCTCCAATTTTGGATGAACAATCAATTAACCCATTATGAGTATTTACTATATTATATACCATACTAAGTCCAAGACCGGTACCTTCACTTTTTGCTTTTGTAGTAAAAAAAGGCTCAAATATATTTTGTTTTAGCTCTTCATCAAAACCAATACCTGTATCACTAATTGTTATCTGAAAATAAGAAATATTTTTTTCTGCAGAATGATTTATATCAATAAAGGTATCATCTGAAAATATTTTTTCAATACTGATTTTTACAACTCCACCTTGTTTTTCTCCCTCTTCCCTCATAAGAGTCATTGAGTGTGAAGCATTTACCATTACATTTAAGAGAACCTGCTCAATGCCAGTTTGATCAGCCCGAATAATTGAATCAGCAACAAGATATTGAGCATCTATAGATACAGATTTAGGAAAACTATTTTGACAGATCTCAACAACATTCTTTATTGCACCATTTAAATTCATTGGGTGTTTTTGTAATTTATTTTTTCTTGATAAAGAAAGAAGCTGCTTAACCATATCTCCAGCTCGAAAAGAAGATGTTCTTAGAATATTTAAATACTTCGTTATCTTCTCATCCCCCTGTAAGTCTTCTTTGCTCAAGGCTTTAGATAATAAATCTAAACTTCCAATGATACCACCCAATACATTATTAAAATCATGAGCAAGGCCACCAGCCAGGTTTCCAATGGTTTCCATTTTTTGAGATTGAACAAGCTGCCTTTCTTTTTCTTCACTTTCAGTTATATCTTCAATTCTCACAACAATTCCAGATACATTATCATTTAAAAGATTATATGAATATATCTGAAATACCCTTGGCTCACCAAGAGCGTCATATATTTTTTTTCTGTTAATCGATACTTTATTATCTTTATCTGCCAGGATTGATGAAAACTCATGAGTAAATTGTGGCAAGACATCAAAAATATTACTTCCGATTCCCTCTGCAATCAAAACACCTGAAAAATCTTCTGCACGATGATTCATGTTTTCTACAATCCCGGTGTTATCCATTCCAATAAGAATATCTGGCATTGAATTAAAAACATTGTCCAGGTAAAGTTTAACGGCCAACAATTCAATTTCAGTGTTTTTTCTTTGCTTAACCTCTTTCGCTAATGAAATTGTTCGGTAGCCATAGAAAATTATTACTATACCTCCAGTAAAAAGTATAAAGAAGATAACTGCAAGATTGTTTATAAATCCCTGCATTAAACCAATGACCTCATTTTCAGGTGTAGCAATAACTATTGACCAATGAGTATTGGCTATTTTGATTGGATAATACACGGCATATTTTTTTACCCTTTCTGTCTTTCGTCCTTTAATTCTATTGTAGAAATATACTGTTTCTCCTTCCTTACCCAGCTTCATATTCTTTCCCATATTCATGATGCTTGGATATTGACCTGATGTTTCAAGAACTGTTTTTCCAATATGACCGGGAACAGGACAAAAGAGCTCAACACCCTCTTCACTAATCATCCATGCATAACCTGACTCTCTAATCTTAATGCTTTCAATATATTTTTTGGATATTGCAGAAAAGGAAAGAAGAATAGTTATGCATCCTGCATATTGCTTATTCTTAAAAACAGGATAAGCATAGGCAATAGCTCGATAACCCTGTAATGTTTTAAAAACATCACTTATTACAGGGCGATGTTCTTTATATATATACTTATTATGCTTCTGTGATAAAACATTTTTACCAATTACCTTATTGTTGAGGGGATAGGTATGAACGATATATCCATTCTTATCAATTCGTGTAATTGCTTTAACATTCTCTATATGGTTTTTCTGAAACAACTCCATAGTTCTTTTATATGTTCCAGAAAATCTTTGTATTGAGTCAATTTTAGAAAGAAATTTAAGATTCAGTTCATAGGTCTTAAAGAAAGCCCGAATGCTATAGGATGCATGTTGTGCAAGAATTTTCTGTTGTCGGTTTAATTGATCAATAGTTTTAATTTTTACTTCTTTATATATATAATAGAAAAAAATAATACCAGACAAAATAAAAATGCACGTGATTAAAATATATAATTTATTCTTCATATTGTTATTGATGACAGTTAATCTTGTCTATTTTTAATATTTTACAATAAATAACTACAATGTCAAACTATTTTATCCACAATATCAGTCACACAGGTAGAACGAAGATAATCACCAGTGTTCCCTCATGTAACAAATATTTATATTGACACAGAATATTAATTATAAATGATATAAACATGAATAAAAAGATAAATATTCAATTCTATATACATTACTCAATACTCTATTTTTAGGACTTCTAATATTTTCTTTTGTTGGTATAAATAATTATGACACTTTTCAATCAAGACGAAAAGATAATAAATGTATAAATACTTCCGCTGACCCCACAGACAATCAAGATAATGATGAGGAAAGCTATTTAAAAATCCCTAAAGCTGATAATTCCAATGCATTAACATCACTTTCATCAATCCTAAAAAAAACAACCTCAATCGCTTACAATAAACTACAAATAAAACCACTCTTTAAATACTCCATATGGAGCAAAGGAACCTTCTCTTAACCATAAAATACTTTAATCATTAAGTTGATTCAATATTACAGATTTTTAAAAAACTCATCTACTTGAGGATAAAATTAATTTAAAAGGTATTATTATGAATAAATTTAAAGTATTAATGGTTACATCCTTTTCCATATTGTTAGTTTCCTTTATGATTCTAATGAAAAATGATTTCCTTACTACAAAATCAATAATCATGGCAGATAAGATTGTTATAACTATATCTGCAATAGCAACCATGGTATTCTTTATTTTGGAAATGATTTACCCGGATGAAGTTAAAAAACAATATAATGATACTAAATGCTCCACATAACAGAGCATTTAGTAATCTTTCGTTATATACAATAGTTTTCAAAGTACAGGAGATGATATCATATAATAAAGACCTGTTGAGAAAATAAGTTGTATCAACGTGGACCTTTTACTGCTTTATCGAAGCGTGTAAATAATTTTCTTTGCTATTTTTCTGTCTTCAAGCCACAGTATGAATGCGATGACCTTGTTATCCCCATTTGCAACAATTCTCACCTGACTGCCTTTCTGGTAATAACCAAGGGTAAAGTTCTTACTCCAGTTCTTTAAATTAAAGACTGTGAGTTTTCCGCCCAATGGAAAAAAAGCCTTAAGTTTCTTTATCATTATTGTCCTGTATTTACCAGGAATATAACCCTGTGTTATGAGTTCATTTACAATGGTACGCACAGTTTCATCAGGCACAGTTACTTTTTCTCCTCCCTTCTTTGAAGGTTCTATTACCCGGGTAATAATCAGGTCCGCGTTTTTCATAAATGGTTTAACAATAATTTTTCCTGACTTCCCCTTGTAGGTTGAACCGTCAGCATATAACAATGTTGTAAAATTACTGGATTCACCAAAGGCGTTTATAATAAAATAGCACCCAAGGATGATAAGAGATAAAGTAGTTGTTAATAATATTTTTTTCATATTTTCTCATCCTGATAATTTTAAGAATAGTATTACATCAAAAGAATCTTTTGTCAAACAAATGATTCATTTTAAAAACAATAAAAATTGAACATGAATAGAAGAACTCATTATTGTGTTCCAAGCAAATCCTTTGAATAATAACTAATTGAAATAACAAGAAGTATTACGAAAGATAACAGCATACATTAAGAAACTCATTCTCCTACACTCTAATCCTAAGAAAATAATTATTGACAAAGCATATTTTTCTGATTTAATAATATTAAATAATCAGCAACCTATTATATGCTATAACAATATGAAAAGAATACTGATAACAGGTGCAACAGGACAGATTGGATCAGAACTGACCATAACTCTTCGGGATATCTATGGTCAGTCAAATATTATAGCAGCTGGTCATAAAAAAGAACCATCCTCCGAACTAAAAGAGGGAGGCCCCTTTCATTTCATTGACTGTCAGAATTTCCATTCTATTGAAGAGATTGTCAAAACATATAAGATTGACACAATCTTTCATCTAGTCTCTATTCTCTCTGCAACTGCAGAAAAGAATCCCCTTCTTGCATGGAATGTTAACATCGGTAGCCTCATAAACATTCTTGAGATTGCCCGACAATATAAGTGTGCTGTTTTTAATCCCAGCTCCATTGGAGCCTTTGGCACAACAACACCCATGGACAATACTCCACAGGATACCATACAGCACCCCAACACAATATATGGCATCACAAAGGTTTCCGGAGAATTACTCTGTGACTACTACTTTCAACGATTTGCTGTTGATACTCGGGGGCTTCGTTTTCCAGGTCTCATATCATATAAGACACCCCCTGGTGGAGGAACCACAGATTATGCAATTGAGATATTTCATGATGCAATAAAGAACAAGAGCTATAGCTGTTATTTAAAAGAAGATACCTATCTTGATATGATGTATATGCCAGACGCAATTCGCTCTACCATTGAACTCATGGAAGCAGATACAGCAAGGCTTCAGCACAGGAATGCATTTAATGTCACATCAATGACTGTATGTCCAAAAGACATTGCAGAGTCCATTAAGCTGGAGATTTCAGATTTTTCCATGAGTTACAGTATTGACCCTCTTCGTCAGGCAATTGCTGACTCATGGCCAAATCACATAGACGACAGGGCTGCAATAGATGAATGGGGATGGGAACCTCAATATGATCTTCAAAGAATGACAAGGGATATGATCTTCAATATTAGAAAGAGCCTGGAGCAGTAAAGATGTCATTTGAAAAAATTGAAACCATCCTCATAAAAAAACTCCATGAAATAGAATCTTCAGGTAGAAAAAAAGGAAATGAAAATATAATAACAAAGATGACACGACCTTTTAAATCAAAAGGTGCTCGATATTATATTGAAGGATATGGCAACAGAGAATTCATCAGAATGAATTCCAATTCTTATCTTGGCCTTCATCATCATCCAGATGTTCTAGAAGCTGAAACAAAAGCAGGCGAGCTCTATGGCACTGGCCCCGGTGCAGTACGCTTTATCAGTGGAACCTTTGAGCCCCATATTGAACTGGAAAAAAAACTGGCAGCATTTCATAAAAAAGAAGCTGCTATGATATTCAGCTCCGCCTACTCTGCTGTCATGGGTATTATACCACAACTTGTTGATGATAAAACAGTAATAATTAATGATGAGTTAAACCATAATTCAATTATCAATGGCACCCGCCTTTCAAGGCCACTTAAAAATGAAATCTATAAACACTGTGATATTGATGATCTTGAAGAAAAAATAAAAGCTAGTATAGATAATACTGATCGCATTGTTATAATCACAGATGGAATATTCAGCATGCGTGGAGACCATGGGCCACTTGACAGAATAAGCTCATTAGCAGAAAAATACGATTCTCATTACAAAGAAGGTATTATCATTATAGTTGATGACTCCCATGGAGTTGGGGCCTTTGGTTCATCTGGCAGAGGAACTGTTGAATACACTGGAGCATCTGATATTGATTTAATTATCTCAACCCTCGGTAAAGCCCTCGGAGTAAATGGTGGTTACGTTGTTTCAAATAAAATCATTATTGATTATCTCAAAGAAACATCCCCCCTCTATATCTATACAAATCCCATTACACCCTCTGAGGCAGCAGCAGCTTTGAAAGCTCTTGAAATTCTAGACAGCCAAGAGGGATTTGAGCTTATAAGAAAACTCAACAAACTTACCGGACAATTTGAAAGGGGGCTCTTATCAATGGGACTTGAAACCATTCAAGGAGATCATCCTATAGTACCTCTCATAACCAGAGATACGGACAAAACAAATAAGCTGGTGTCACATCTCTTCAATCATGATATTCTTGCCACAGGAATCAAATATCCTGTAGTGCCAAAGAATGAGGATGAAATCCGTTTTCAGATTTCAGCTGATCATAGTGAAACTGATATAGACTACGTACTACAGATATTAGAAAAATTTTACAATGGAAAGTAAAATCATATTTTTTTAAGTAAATTATTTTTCAATCTATAGACGAAGTTATTTTCTTTGACGCAATTCATCGCCATTATTTCCCTTCTCCCTAAAGGTTGAAGATCAGATATTTTTGCCTCATCAAGAGGAACATATACAATTTTATTTTCAAATTTATCAAAACCATTCTCTTCAATAAAATCATAAAAAGAATCTTTTGTTTTAATCTGATCCTTGTCTACATAAACAAATTTATCCCATCCCCCATCCTTTATCTGGGTAATGGAGTAATTCTTTTTCGATTCAGTTAAAACAATTCTATCATCTTCTAAAGAATTATTATAGGCACAGAGAGATTCATTAACCATGAAAATTTCTCTTGCCCCAAAGAGCTCCTCACAGATTGTTCTTACATGAATTTTTTCTGCCTGAGAAACATCATCAGGTATAATTGCCAGCAAAAGAGGCCTTACCATTTTTGAAAAAAATGACTTTTTGGATGATATTTCTTTCTTAAGCTCTTGAATTTTAATCACACCAGAATTCTTAAGATCTATGAAATCTATTGCAGTATAATCAGCTATATTGGGAATAATATTTTCAAATTCCAATGAGTATATTTCATCATCATCCAGATCATTTATATAAAGAAGAGAATCGGTAAAATAGACTGTTAATATTTGACTAAAAGTAGACATAAGTACCTCAATTTTAAAAGATATTACCACTGATTGCTATTATCTTTTAAATTCATTTAAATAAATTCAAAAAATAGTATACATCAATAATTTTTTATAGTATTTCAATACTGTGAAATTAACTTCAAGGAAAAAATAATGGACCAATCAATAAAAGACAAAACAAAACAAGATCTCTTTAACTTTTATAATGCGGAGAACCGTCAGGACTTTTATATTGCCTATCTCTATCTTAAACATCTGAGAGATTTTATGTCACAGGTATTCAATACCCTTGGAATGGAAACAGTTGAGTCAGAAAAGCCTGTTGATTCCTCAATTGCAGAAATATTGCAACTCTATGTTATGCAGATCGCTGAAAATGCTCCCAGTACTGAGACAAATATATACCACGGTAAAGTTATGAAAAAAGAGGATGCGACGAAACTGGTTACCCTCAATGAACCCATAGATATTAAAACTCCTGAACGGGTTGTACCCTTTAAGGTTGCAAAAGATATGGTTTTAGAAAATCCTCAGGCCATCTCAGTTGGACGATGCCCATGTCGTGCAGCACGGCCATCCCCCTGCATTCCAAAGGGAGACCAAGAGGTCTGTCTTATAATGGGAGATCCCTTTGCGGCCTTTATTGCTGAACACAACCCTGACTTTCGCCACTGTTCTCAAAGTGAAGCTGTTGCAATTATTGAAAAAGCACATAAGCGGGGAGATGTTCACACTGCCTATTTTAAAAAAGAACTGGGCAATCGTTTTATGGCAATCTGCAATTGCTGCAGCTGCTGCTGTACTGGAATGGTAATGTGGAACAAGCTCAATGGGGCTATTCCATTTTTAGCTTCATCGGGCTACAGAGCCACGATTAATGAAGACTGTACTGCCTGCGGGCAATGTGCAGATAACATCTGCCCCTTTGAGGCAATCACAATGAATGAGGATGAGAACCAGGCCAACATCAATCATGATAAATGCATGGGGTGCGGAGTTTGTGTTGATAACTGTTCAACAAATGCAATTTCCCTGAACCTTGATCCATCAAAGGGTGAGCCTCTTGATATTGATCAATTGAAATAATAATTTAGATTAATCAAATAATCGTCATTAAAAAAAAGCGTCAGCCTGAAAATTATTTTCATTGCTGACGCTTTAAAGTAACCTAGGCTTAAAACAATATATATATTATTTTAATTATACTTTTGTCTTTTTTTACACTGTCTCTTCTCAATATATTTGGCAAAGCTGAATTTTTTGCTTTCCCATTTTTTAGACCATGAAAAACTTTCTGATCCAACATTTGAACCAATCTCAAGAGTCAATTCTATAGTATCATCAGCAATTATAGAAGGAAGATCATTGCCATTAACTATAACATGCCAAAATCCTTTCTTAAAATTCAACACCATAATTACATGACCAACATTTTCAACTTTACCATTGAAAGTAAAAATATTATCGCTATATCTTCTAAACCAGTGAAATTTCTCAAATGATCCAGCAGGCATCTTTATCTCAAAACCATTAATCGTAACAACAACATCATCACTTTCAGGATTATAGAGATCTCCACTATCAGCAAGTTTCAATGTACCTAAACCGCTTATTCGATCAAAGGTTTTTTTACAAAGATTTTTATGTGAAGCAGTGAAAATCTTAACATTAAAATCTTCCATTGGATCATCACATTGCACATTTATTGAAAGATCCTCTTTTCCATAGGTTGCCCCATCTCCAATGACACTTAATACTATTTCATGAGTAACAGAGCCATCAACACCTGTACAGACATCAAGGGGAACAGTAATCTCATAATCGAAGGTGAAATCCATTGTACCATCAATATTGATATTGCTATATGATAGTGGATTAACTTTTGTTAGCCAGTTTTCATAACCCGGTGTTGTTACCTTCAAGATTAGTTCATCAATCTGCAACACCTCTTTTTCAATTATATTTTTAATAGCTGAAGGAATCTCAGTAGCAGTACTCAGATCATAGGTAGTACCCCCGGTCAAAGAGGTCCAATGCTGCCAAAGTTTTAAGTAGCTAGGCCCACCGCTATAGAGACAGAGCATTGTAATTTGTTTTTTCTTTAACTCTCCTAGAACATCATGAAAATCAATATCATCTTCTGTATTCATGATGCCGTCTCTCCCCGGATCTTTACCAGTAGATCTCACGTCAGTAACATCAGTAATACCCTCAAAAATATTACAATCATGAGGAATATTATCACCAAAGACAATTATAATTTTCTTAGAATCTGACCTGTAATTAATAAGAGGATCAGAAGTAGTTTCATAGAGAGCTCTGGCATATGATTCTGGTCCGTCATAACCAGAACCAATAGTTAATCCATCTATTGCAGTCTGAATACTTGTCTTGTCATCTGTTAAATTTTGATCAAGAGAATATGGATAATCTGTTGACTGACCATATGTCGCTGAGTAGTCACATGATGAATATACCTTATTATAATCCTGAAAAGAGATAACCCCATATCGGGCATCACTTATAAGTGTGTCTAAGTCATTCATCACAGCTACAGCATTTTGCTGCACTTGAGTTAATTCATCTTTCATGCTTCCAGTAAGATCAAATACAAAAAATATATCTGCCTTAGGAATTGATTTAGTGATGGTTATGGTTTTTGTCCCTTTAATTACATCACCAGGCCGTAAGACATTCACTGATGATGATGTATTATTGATAAGCATATTAACAGGTTTTCCATTAACCAATGACGTTACATCAGAATCACTCAATGTACTTGAAGTCCCCGTCTTTCCTGAAAAATCACAACCCTGCAATACAAAAACAACAGTTAATAAAAGAGATATGATAGGATAGATTTTCTTAAAAAATGTTTTTCTTTTTGTGTTTTTTTTCATATTCATTCCTCCACAATTTATAACCATAAATTCAATACAAGATCAACGCTGATTACTTTTATGTATATTGAATCAGCTTATTAATTCATAAATTTGACATCATACATTATTATGGACTCCCAAATCATTTTCTAATGTTATGCGAACATTTTGTCAACAACAAAATTCACTCTTTTAACAGGTACAATTAAAAGCTCATAGCTCTGAGGATACTATGAAATTTAGTTTTATGTGATAATTCTATATATGTAATAAAGACTAAAGTCATCGTTACAACAAGACAACCTTAAGAAGTGAGGATGAGAACCTGGAGCCAAATCAATAGTGATGAATCTAAAGGTCACTACGTGTAGTTATCAAGAGGCAATCCTTTCCAATGCTATTTGAAGCTTCCATAACAAGTGCTGTTACTTTTTTTTTACTGCTCATAGATCAACCAATCTTCAAAATTATTTTTTATATTTTTCACGTGCTCATAAAAAAAACTCATACACTGGAAATCCGATAGAGCTCCAGTGTATACAAAATACATGAAAGAAAATCATATGTTTTTAATCAGTTGATCTAAAGCCTCATATGGTTGAAACCCCACTACAGCCTGCTTCCCTACTAGAAATGTCGGTACTCCCGTTATACCCATCTCTCTGGAAAGACTCCAGTCTTCATCAATGAGATTTTTCATTGTTCTTTTTTCGAGAACCTCTCTGGCTTCATCACCCTGGAGATCTGCCTTCTCTGCAATGGTTACCAGATAATCAATATCAGAAAGATTGTGATTATCAACAAAGTATGCTTTATATAAAAGCATATGAATATCTTCAGTTGTTTCTTTTGTCTCTGCCCACTTAGCTAATTCCTGGGAAAGCCTAGTATTGTAGATCATGTCAAGATTTCCAGAGGGAAGTCCCTCCTGTTCTATACGCATCTTCAATCCCATTTTCATTGCACTGACGTCCATTCCACTTGAACCAAAATATGTTTCAAGAGAAACTCCCACTTCAGGTATATCAGGATGGAGAGGGAAATAGATATATTCAACCTTGATATTATAATTTTCTTTTAACTGAGCGATACGAACCGTACCGAGATAACAGAAGGGTCAGATAAAATCAGTTACATATTTCAAAACAATTGGTTCATTCATTTTCAAATTCCTTTGGTGTATTCTTATTGTTGAGACTTATTTAAAATTCCAACCAATATTATTCAAGCAAAAGAATAATAATATTCTCACTATAATATTGATGCATTACATTATATACATAAAACTATAGAATTTTTTCTAGAAGAAGAATTGCAATGGCAACAACTGCAGGCAAGGCCTGTGTAAAAAAAATCTTTTTTTCTACTGATAAGGCTCCATAAATACCAGCTATAGAAATACAGGAAAGAAAAAAGAGAGACACATTGAAGCTCCACAAAGGATCAGAAATAAAGAATGACCAGATCAATCCTGCTGCGAGAAAACCATTGTAAAGCCCCTGATTAGCTGCCATTGGTTTTGTTTTCTCAAAAAAATCTTTTGAAAATCCTCCAAATACTTTTCTTCCTACCGTTGTCCAGGCAAACATCTCTATCCACAAAATATAAATATGTTCAAGAGCGATTAATCCAATTAGTATTTGTGAAAATATTTTCATCTAAATCTCCTTAACTTTTCAATGTAAACAAAAACAATTTTAATTAAGCGCAATACTCAATTATAATAGCTTGCTCATTAGCCATTCTCTATTATTTTCATCTTCGAATAAAATTTCTGCAATTTTTTTCATCATTTCTTTTTCAAAGGAGTTTTGTTCAATGTAACTCTTGACTATAAGATTATTATCTTCAAGACTTGTTAAACTATTGTCATCATGACGATATAAACCATATTGAAAATTTTTAGTTTTATTAATGTTCAACTTAGAAAACTGTTCAACCAGAGAATCAAGAGCCTTTAAAGTAATATAATCAACACAGCATCGATAAATATCACTGAACTCTTCTGAAATATAATTCTCTTCAACATCATGATTATTTTCTTCACAGAGAATTCCAATTATTTCATCAAGTTCTTCATCAACTGACTCCATAATCTCTATTTCATCTAAATCAGGTGATCCCAAAAAACTTTCCTCTGACTTTCCCTGAGAGGTTACATATTCTATATGAGATAAAAAATGAAGCTCACTATCACCACTTATCTTCAATGATGCCAGGTCTGCGCCCTGGGGAAAAACATCCTCTATATCTTCAATCCATAATTGAAGGAATGCTGACTCGAAGGAATCTATATAATATTTTGTCATAATGAATATTCCTCACAACAATATTTCTTATTTATATATCATGGACAAATTATATATACTAGGCATTACAAAAGCAACAATGTTTTAAAGATATATTTCAGAGGAATTATAAACATACCATACTTACATGAATGATATAAACACAATTTTTCATGATATGCTAAATAAGGAATATGAGATTTGATGACATAAAAAAAGCCGAAAGCAATTCATACTTTCGACTTTTCGACTTTAAACCTTTGACTGTTTCTAACTGATATTAAGCTTTACCAGCAGAACCTAGAACATTTTGATTCTTATGCATATAGAGTTCCTTGAGAGAATCTCTTGCTGGTCCTAAATATTTTCGAGGATCAAACTCACCAGGCTTTTCAACAAAGGTTTTTCTTATTGCAGCAGTCATTGCTAGTCTGCCATCAGAGTCAATATTGATTTTACACACAGCAGATTTTGCTGCCTGACGAAGTTCATCTTCAGGAATACCAATGGTATCCTTCAACTGACCGCCATTATTGTTTATAGTCTCTACTTCACTCTGAGGAACAGAGGAAGAGCCATGAAGAACAATTGGAAAACCAGGAAGTTTCTTTTCAATCTCTGTAAGTATATCAAACTTTAAGGGTGGCGGAACAAGAACACCATCTGCATTACGAGTACACTGTTCTGGCTTAAATTTATTTGCACCATGAGAAGTTCCAATTGATATAGCTAAGCTATCAACACCTGTTCTGGTTACAAAGTCTATAACCTCTTCAGGTTGTGTATAGGTTGATTCTTCAGCAACAACATCATCCTCAATACCTGCAAGAACACCGAGCTCGCCCTCAACAGTTACATCAAACTTATGAGCGTATTCAACGACCTTTTTGGTCAAGGCAATATTATCTTCATATGAGTGATGGGAGCCATCAATCATTACAGAGGAAAAACCCATATCAATACAATTTTTACAGAGCTCAAAGGTATCGCCATGATCTAAATGAAGAACAATGGGAATCTCAAAACCAAGTTCCTTTGCATACTCCACTGCACCTTCAGCCATATATCGAAGCAATGTCTGATTTGCATATTTTCGTGCTCCAGAGGATACCTGAAGAATTACCGGAGACTTTGTTTCAACACAGGCTTGAATTATTGCCTGAAGCTGCTCCATGTTATTAAAATTATATGCTGGTATTGCATATCCTCCATCAACAGCCTTCTTAAAAAGATCTCTTGAATTTACTAATCCAATATCTTTATAATTGATCATAGCTAACTCCTTCTGTTTTATAAATATGTGGTCATTTAAATAATATGCAAATCAAAGACAAGTATTTTTAATCGTTTTCGATTTTTTCTATTTGTCTTTTAATTCCAGCTAAATTAAATCTCTTTACTATTAAGACGCCTTCCCACATTGAAACATTCTTAAGAGAAAAAGTCATTGTTCCCATAACATCACCCTTCTTTTCTCGTGAATGTAAAAAAACAGTCATGGTACCCCGGTGTTTTCTAATATCATAGGAAATCTGAGTAAGAAAACCCTTTATCCATATAACCTTGATAACAACATTATCCTTCTTCATGACGAGTCCGCTTCTATAAAGAGGCATTACCGTTGATGACTGGTTGCTCACGTGAATGGTTGCAGTAACCTCTTTTTCATCATTGGTATAGGTTTTTGTTGCATTGATCATGATGATCTTACCGAAGGTAGCATCTGCTCCCACTGGTTTCTTTGATTCGTAATCAGATAATTCTACTAAATAATCTATAAAATCTTTATGAGTTGCAGAAATAAGAATTGCTGGCATAATCAGCAGCAATATCAGTATTTTCTTCATCTTAAGCTCCAATTAATTGATATTATTGGATATATAACAAAACACAGCTATAAAATCAAATAAATATCTTTTTATCATATAAGTTTTTTGCAATATGTTTTATCTGAGCAGAGAGGTTAATTGTAAAGGCATTTTTTTCTTTAAATGGTTTACCCTTCTCATCAAATTCTCTATCCCTCATGAGTTGAATAACCACATCAGCATCACCATTTACCTCTTGAAGATTTGACTCAATGAGCTCTTTATAAGTAAAGGTAGCCCTATAGCTTGCCTTTAAAAACTCATTAACAGAATTCTCTGTAAAAAACCATCCATGAGAAAAGGCTATGATAGCAGGATTCAAGGCCATCATCTTCTCTAATGATAGAACGTAGTCATCAAAGGACGAGAGAAATTCCACCTTAATATGATCCAGTGTGGGACCAGCAGGCAAACCAGCTGAATCACCAGGAAAGAGAATCTTTTTTTCAGGTATATAAAAGGCCAGAGAATCACGGGTATGACCAGGAACCTCAATAACCTCCAGAGTCATATCACCCATATCTAAAGAAAAACCCTCATGTAATACATCATCACAATTCACCGCATCAATATAAACATCATCTCCGGCAATATCTTTATAAGTTTCTCTCAAAATATCGCTTAAGAATCCCATACGCATTTTAACAGAACCCTTTTGAAGTAAAGCTTCAATATGTCCGTGAAATGCAATTTTAACGGAGGGAATTTTTCTTTTAAGATAGGAAAGAGAACCAATATGATCATAATGAGAATGAGTTATGAAAATATAATCCAGTTTATCTGGAGAACCAAGAATATCCTCAATAGCTTCAAGATATTGAGGGCCGAAGAGATTTATTCCTGTATCAATGAGAACATTGAGCTGTGAGGCAGTAATAAGATAGGCAGGATAATTAGGACCTCCAATAATATGAATATTTTCAGAGAGCATTCCTTCTGCTTTATTCTTCATTGTGTCCTCCACCTTTAGAATCTATTATAATGGTAGAAAAGAGGCTCTGTCAATTTGTTTTTAAGCAATAAATTGCAAAATTGACATCTCCTGCAGCCAGAATTATTTTTCTCTTCTTCATCTTTAGAAAGTTCAAAGAACTGATAAAAATGATATTAATAAGTATAAGGTGGAAATTAATTGAACGGATGGAAAGCGGTAGAGAAGCGGTAGAGAAGCGGTAGAGAAGCGGTAGTAAAACCTCTCTGAAATACAAGAAAAAATTGAAGATGTCTTCTTTGTATATTATAGAATTGACATTTTGATAGATAATATCTTCACATATAGAAATATTGATATGGAAATAATTCAAAGTTTTCAATATATTACAAATAGTATTGAAAATTAATAATGGAAAAGATTAAATCCTATGATAGACTATTTATTACAACTGGACAGAGAACTCTTACAGGTGATGAACTCCCTTGCAAATAATTACATCCCCTTAGGAAAAATCACCTTATTGGTAGGGGAATATTTTATATTCATCTATCCTATTCTTCTCATAGCAATGTGGATATATAGTCATTTTATTCTTAAGAGTGATTCTCTTAAATTTACATCCCTCTTTCTATTCTCAAGTGCACTGATAACCATAATCTGCAATCTGGGAATCCAACAGATAATTGTAAGGGAGCGGCCAGAGACATTTCTTGAAAGTCAGAAAATTTTACTGCTTCATCCTCCCACTGCCTCATTTCCTTCGGATCACGGTGCCCTTTCAATGGCTATTGCAATAATGGCTCTTCTTATATGGAATAAAAAAGCAGGTTTCCCTTTATTACTAATTGCCCTGTCTCTCGGCATAAGCCGAATTTTCATTGGAGTTCATTATCCCCTTGATATACTCTTTGGCTGGCTTATGGGAATCTTTGTTTCTTCTATTATATATTTCAAAAGATATCTCTTTAAAAAGATTTTCATTCATATAATCAGATTTGCAGCTCTATTCAAATTATAGTCAGCCTTAAGAATATTTCAAATGACATGAAGGTTTGCAAATCAAAAGATACTTCAGATTTTTCAAAACTGATTCCACGGATTTTTGAAGGATTTACACGGAATATTGTATATATTTTTGGTGAAGTTGATACAACATGTACTATTACTTTCTTATTGAGAATTATAAAGTTTTATTGATATATTGATAATGATATTGTGTTTCCCAATAAAAATTAGCTCAACAATTTAATGAATATTATTTCTGTGTAAATCTGTGCTTCTTCCGTGATGATCCGTTTCATAAAATCTGAAAAACTTCAATCGACCTTGAAATTTTCTATCATTAAGAAATTTTTTTTGTATTATAGGTATTATTCTCCAGGAATTATTTTCAATTTACTCCCTAAGGTAAAACTGCCACCCCGTTAAATACCTAAAAAAGAAATGATATTACCTTGACAGATACTTCTCTCAATTTATAAATTCATCATCTTCAAACTGAGAGAAAAAAAATGAATAATAACTTTATATATCATATTCCCACCAAAATAATCTTTGAAAATGATGCCATTTCAAAATATCTTTTTCAAGAACTCAACAACCCTCATAATGTTTTCATAGTAACAGGCAAAAGCTCAGGCAGAAAATCAGGAGCCCTTGGTGACGTAGAAAAGGTTCTTTCAGAAAAAAATATCGCCTATTATCTCTTTGATAAGATAACTGCTAATCCATCGGTAGAAGAGGTTTTGGCTGGAGCCCGAGAGGCTCACAAATCTAATTCAGATTTAATTATTGCCATTGGTGGCGGCTCTCCCCTTGATGCTGCAAAGGCCATAGCCTTTCTCACTCACAATCATTATAAGGGGGATGAGATCTTCACTAAAGAACCCACTGAAAAAATCATACCCATCATTGCAGTGCCGACCACGGCGGGAACCGGAAGCGAGGTTACTCCCTATGCCATAATTACTGATTCATCAATAAAGAATAAAAGAAATCTTTCACATAAAAATCTTTTTCCACAATGTGCTATTCTTGATCCGAAGTACACGGAGAGTCTTCCCTACCATGTAACGGTCAATACAGCTGTTGATGCCTTGTCCCACGCAGTAGAGGGATTTCTCTCCAATAGGGCAAACCAGATGAGCAGCCTCACAGCTCTTCAGGCAATAGAAACATTGAGCACTGGACTCAAGGCTCTTTCAAAGGATGATACAATTGATCTTAAAACAAGAGGTTCTCTCTTAATGGGCTCAATGCTTGGAGGATTGGTTATTGCCCAAAGTGGTACTACTGCATTACATGCAATGGGATATCCCCTTACCTATTATAGAAACATAGATCACGGCCTTGCCAATGGATTACTGATGTCATCCTATCTTGAATTCTGTCATAATGGTGGCCGCAAAGAAGAAATCACAAAAATAATTAAGGCCATGAATTTAAAGTCCTTTGATGAATTGAATAATCTACTCAATGATCTCATGAAATATGAAGAAAGCTTTACCAAAGAAGAGATTGATCTCTATACAAAGACAGCCCTTTCTGCAAAAAATATTTTAAGTACAAATCCTCAACCGACCTATGAGGACATTCACAAGATATTCACAGAAAGTCTTTCAGTAAAAGGTTGACAGATAGAGCAGAGATTTCAATATCCCTCTAAATCCCTGAAAAAAAATATAACCATGAAAAAGAAAAAAATATTTATAATGATAACACTCTACATTCTCTTCGTTCCTCTGAGAATGTTTATTTCACAAAATGGCCAATTATACGATGAGCCTTTGACAGCCGAAAAGAAGCTCATGATAGTCTATGGCAAAGAGGCAGTGAAGCGGTATATCGATCCTCAATTATTTTCTAATAATCATATTCTCGCCTATTATGGACATCCCAAATCAAAGATCATGGGAATCGTTGGCCGCAAAACCAAAGAAGAGCTGGTAGAACTCCTAGAAAAACGGGCAGCAGTCTATGACAAACTCAATGGTCCTAAGGGAGTTGTGCCGGCCTTTTATCTCATTTACGGTACCTGTCAGCCAGAGGGCAACATATACACTATGAATAAAAAACTCCTTGAATCATATATAAAATTTGCTCTGAAACACAAATATCTTGTTTACCTTGATCATCAAATAGGAAAATATAAACTCGAAACAGTTATGAAAAAGATGCTCCCCTTTTTAAAGTACCCCAATGTTCATATTGCCGTTGATTGTGAATGGCGAACAAAGAGACCCATGAAAGAAATTGGATTTCTTCTGGGAAAAGAGCTCAACCAGATGCAGGCAATGATGGCTAGGTATATTAAAAAGCATGAAATCCTCGGTCAAAAGCAGCTGGTCTTTCATCAGTTTAATTATAAAATGCTTAGAAAATCAAAAGTCATCAAAAGCAATTACAAGCAGGTTATACTGGTTCATACAACCTCAGGATGGGGGGGACCAAAAGGAAAGCGTTCAACCCATAAACGAAATTCTAAGGTTACAACCATCCCCTACAAGGGCTTCAAACTGTGGCTTTTTTATTCAAACAAAAAGGGGGTTCACTACGATAGCCCCCTGATGCCGGAAATAGATGTTCTTCAATTAAATCCTCAACCAGGCCTCATAATCTATCAGTAGATTAAAACATTCTCAGACATCTCATCATGAACAGATCAGATAAAAATCAGAAAAAATAAATTTTTATGTAATTCCCTGTAAAATAAACTTGCCCTCTATCATTTAAATCTTTATATTCACAATAAGTCAAACAAAACCAAATGTGAAATCATTACAAAATATGAATATAAATAACAATGCTATAATTAATGCCCAAAAGATTAAAGACATTCTCAAAGATCAAATAGAGGATGAGAAAGCAATTCTAGAGATCCTCAGTAAAGCTAAAACCCTCAGAGGTCTTTCTATTGATGAGGTAGCAGTTCTCTGTGCTATAGAAAATGATCAATTAACAAATGAATTATTTAAAACAGCAGAATTCATAAAAGATGAGATCTACGGCAAAAGACTCGTTGTCTTCGCCCCACTCTACATTTCAAATCTCTGTGCAAATGAATGTACCTATTGTGCCTTTCGCGCTGGCAATACATTCATGAAAAGAAAATCCCTCAGTCAAAGTGAAATAGCCCGGGAAACAGAGGCCCTTATCAATGAAGGACATAAACGCCTCTTACTGGTCTCAGGAGAGTCATATCCCAAAGAGGGATTTGATTACCTGTTAAAATCCATCGAAACCATGTACTCAGTAAAAACCACCAGGGGCTCAATCAGAAGAATCAACGTCAACATTGCACCCCTTGAAGGCGAAGAATTCAAAAAACTGAAAGAATCAAGAATCGGCACCTATCAACTCTTTCAGGAGACCTATCATGAAGAGACCTATAAAAATGTTCATCTCAAGGGAAAAAAATCTGATTATAACAAACGCCTCAATACCATTGATCTGGCCATGGAGGCAGGCATAGATGACGTGGGCATTGGAATTCTCTTTGGTCTCTATGACTGGCACTATGAAATATTAGCATTGATGCAGCACATCAAACACCTCGAAAATAGATTTGGCTTTGGTCCCCATACTATCAGTGTGCCCCGTCTCGAACCTGCAGACCAGTCATCTGTGGCAGAGAATCCTCCTCATCCGGTGAGTGATATTGACTTCAAAAAAATTGTAGCTATATTGCGTCTCGCTGTGCCCTATACGGGCATCATTATGTCAACACGAGAGACTGCACAGATGCGTAGAGAAACATTTGCCCTCGGTGTCTCACAGATCTCAGCAGGTAGCAAAACAAATCCCGGTGGCTATAGCAATGAAGATTCTCATTCTTCACAATTTTCCCTTGGTGACCACAGACCTCTAGATGAAGTTATAAAAGACGTCATGTCAATGGGCTATATTCCATCATTTTGTACCGGCTGTTACAGAAAGGGACGAACTGGAGAGGATTTCATGGACCTGGCAAAACCGGGTCTTATTAAGCTTCATTGTCAGCCCAATGCATTGCTAACCCTCAAAGAATATCTCTTAGACTTTGGGGATAATGAAAGTATTTCTTTAGGAGACAAGATTATTGCTTCTGAGATTGAAAAGATTCCAGAGGCCAATCGAAAAGAAGCAACCATCGAAAATATCAAGAAGCTCAAAGGAGGCGAGCGTGACCTCTACTTCTAAAAAAGAAATAATTGAGATCTTATCTCTTAGGAATAAGGAACAGATTGAGCTTCATAAAAAAGCATCATTAAAAAGAAATGAGGTCATAGGTAATAATATCTTTTTCAGAGGCCTTATTGAAGCTTCAAATATCTGCAAGAATGATTGTTTTTATTGCGGCATACGTCAGTCTAATAAGAATTTAATGAACTATGAGCTTTCAGAGAATGAGATTCTTGAAATCGCTGAAACTATAAATGAGTTAGGTTTTTCTTCTATTGTTATTCAATCTGGTGAAAGACAAAATAAAGAATTCACTTCATACATCAATAATCTCATTAAAAAAATTAAATCCTCTTATCCTCAGATGGTTATTACTCTATCAGTTGGCGAACAGACTGAAGAGACCTATAAAGAATTTTATAACTCAGGAGCAGAAAGATATCTTCTGAGAATTGAATCTTCACAAAAAGATCTCTATGAAAAAATACATCCCTCTGATATGAGCTTTGACAATAGAATTAAATGTCTTGATTCTTTAAAAACAATTGGCTTTCAGGTTGGCACTGGAGTCATGATTCATCTTCCGGAGCAAGGTATTGATAACCTGGCCAATGACATTTTATTCTTAAGAGGTTTAGACATTGATATGTGTGGTATGGGTCCCTATATTCCCCATGAAGATGCACCATTGATTCACCAGAATTATGACAAATCCAAAGCAATCAATCTCAGCCTCAACATGATCTCAGCTCTTCGATTAACAATGACAGATATAAACATTGCTGCCACAACAGCCCTTGAGGCCCTCTCCCCTGAAGGAAGAAAAATGGGACTCAATGCAGGTGCCAATATAATTATGCCACAGTTTTCACCTGAAAAAACGAGAGTGAATTATAGACTCTATGACAATAAACCAATTCATACTGTTGACAATAAAAAACTTATTGAAGAATTGAAAACACTAGCTGAATCATGTAAAATGAATGCTGCCTTTAATGAGCCAGGAAACTCATTGCATTTTAAGAAAAGAGGATTACCACAGAGTCTCAAAGGCACAGAGAAGACATTAAATGATTGATTCATTAAAAACTAAATTAATACTAGAATGAGAGCTTGCATCTTGATTCTTGATTATGATATTTGACAATTTACATGATTAATTATATTCTATTATTCTATGGAGCATAAAGATGGCAGTTTTAGTTGAAAGAGATAATATTGGAATCTTTGGTGTAATGAATGCCGGCAAGAGCTCAGTAATGAATCTCATTACTCAACAGGAAACATCTATTGTTGATTCCCATCCTGGTACTACAGCTGATACAAAAATATCACTCCATGAGATTCATGGAATTGGCCCCCTTCGAATCTTTGACACAGCAGGTTTAGATGAATCCACCAACCTTGGTGAAAAGAAAAAGAATAAAGCATTTAATGACCTCAAAGAGTCAGATTTAGTATTATTGATTATTGATCCTTCGAGAGAAAACTATCACACTGAAGAAATAATTCTACAGAAAGCTCGTGAAGAGGAGAAACAGATACTCATCATCTATAATCTTTTTAATGCATCTGACAAATCTCTTATTGAAACAACAAAGAAGAAAATCTCTCTTTTACAATTTCACAAAAAGATCAGCATCAATGCCAATGATACAACAGAGAGAAAAAGACTGATTGATTTCATTCTCCAAAACTATATTCCAAAGAGCGCTTCCATTGAACTGCTTCCCTTTATTGAGAGAGATGAATTCTACGTCCTCATCATTCCCATGGATGAAGAGACACCTCCAGGTCGACTTCTTCGTCCCCAGGCAATGACTGAGGAATACATAACACGGCACTGGGCATATGCCGTATCCTTTAGACTTGACCTCAGTGCAGCCCGGGGAAGTGATGAAGAGAAGAAAAAGGAGTTCACTCGTTTCAATCATTTTCTTTCATCTTTTTCGAAGAGACCAAGGGCTATGATAACAGATTCTCAGGCAATGGATATTATGAAGGACTGGTGTCCTGAGGATATTGATCTAACGACATTTTCCATTGTTATGATTAATTATATGAGTGGAGGAAAGCTCAATAACTTTGTTGAGGGAATTGAAGCTCTTCATTCAATAAAAAATAAGGATAGCATTCTCATTGCAGAGGCCTGTAATCACAGTAGAATTGCCGAAGACATCGGTACTGTTCAGATTCCCACTATTATAAAAAAGAAATTTCCCGGAGTGACCATAGACCATGCCTTTGGCAGAGAATTTCAAGATAAAGATGATCTTGAAAAGTACAAACTCATTATTCACTGTGGTGGCTGCATGATCAGTAATCAAAAATTATCAGCACGTATTAGGGATCTCGACGCTCTTGGCATCCCCTATACCAACTATGGAATTTTTCTTTCTGCTGTCCAGGGAGAAGAATCCCTGAAAAAGGTTTTAAAACCATGGAAAATAAATATATAGACAATGAAATTCCAAATGAAGAATATAAGTATTGTTGAGATTGATTCCCTTGAAACACTTCCTTTGCGAAGTAAAATTCTCAGAGACAATCAACCTCTGGAATCATGTCATTTCCCCTTTGATAGCCATAGAGATTCAATACACCTTGGTGCCCTTTACAATGAAAAAATAGTTGGCATTATATCACTCTTTTCCATTGACGAGATGGACAATATCAGCACCTATAAAAAACGAATCAGGGGCTTGGCAATTGACCATGATTTTCAAAACAGGGGGCTTGGCAGCCTCCTCTTAAGCAATGCTCTTGAGAGAATCAATAAAATAGAAAATTCATATTTCTGGTGCAATGCCCGTATAAAGGCATGCAGCTTTTATGAAAACCATGGCTTCAGAAGAAGCAGTGAAGAATTTTTGATTGAGGGAATTGGCCCCCATGTTCAGATGGCTCTTAATTGCAGAAAAAATTTATAAAGTTTAAATAAATTAGAAATTCACCATATTGCTTGAGACTGAAAAAAAGTTCAGCCTCAAGACAGATATAATTATTTTATTTTTAGAATCCTTTATTTTTAAGATCCTTTACTATATTTACAAAGTGATCAGGAGCATTAAAACCCGGAGTTATTCCCCACATCATATCAACGGCTCCAAGATGATTGACTCCAGCCCACCATGCACCTTTGATTATTCCTCTGAACTTTCCCCACTTTGCAGAGGTGACAGAAACTAAACCATCATTATCACCTTCATAGTAATAGAGAATTGGCCATGATGCAACAAACAGGCCAGAGCCTAAAATGGATTTGATTACATAGGCATAGCTTTGATAATATATACCGGAATCATCTGGTGTATCTGGATTAAAAACATTTTTCATATATTCTCTGGTGAGATCCTCAAGGTTGGCCACAGTGTCTGCATTATTATTTGCCATAATAAATTTCATAAAAGCATTTATTGCACCTTCAAGAATGTTTCCATCAATCATACCACTTACGATCTCAGCCATTGCACTACCTCTATGAGGACCTGCAATACTGGTATGAGAAGCAATTCTTCCCTTCAAGCCTGGTAAATTTGAGATTCCATATCTGCTGTAAATACTTCCGTGAGAGTGACCAATTATATTAACCTTCTGAGCACCAGTGATTGCAAGAATATCAAGTACCTGACGATGCCAGCTTGCTGCCTTGACTTTTGTCGTATCCATAGCATTGACGTTGGTGATATAAACCCTTGCACCCTCTTCTCTTAGAGTTTCAGGTATTCTGTGCCAGTATTTTGCAATACCCCAGGCAATCTCATAACTTGCTCCCATACCATGTGAAAGAATCACTGGATATCTTGTATCGCATTTATAACTCTTTGACCCTGCAAATAGAGAAAAGGGTAATAAACACAGCAATAAGGCGAAACCAATTTTTTTCATAATTTTCCCCCAAACGAAAAACGTTATTTTTCTTTTACCATAGCTCACTGGCAACTAAGGTCAATAAAAAAACCGGACGGATGGTCTCAAATTCATTGCAAATCTAGAGTCTAATAACGCCTTTTTCTTCGTAATCAATTTTGAAGATTTTCTTGATGAGACAAAACATTTCTATCAGTTTTGCCCATCAATAATAATGAAAATTATTTCTCTTGACAGAAAACAGCACTCATTAAGAAATTATTTCAATAATATATTATTATTGCTTTAATACTATAAATTAGTTACCGCAATCATACATATTCACATTGAAATCATTGTACTGATAAAAGTTTATTAAAAGAGGTAAAACATGAAAGAATATAACATAGGAGTTCTTCCTGGTGATGGAATCGGCCCAGAGATAATGAAAGAGGCCATTAAAGTTGTAGATAAAATCAGTGATAAATATGCAGTAAAATTCAAATATACTGAAGCAGATGTTGGTGGAGCTGGAATTGATAATCAGGGGAAGGCTCTTCCTCAGACTACAATAGATATTTGTAAAGCATCAGATGCCATATTATTCGGTTCTGTTGGAGGTCCCAAGTGGGAAACTCTACCACCTGAAGAGCAACCAGAGCGTGGCGCACTACTTCCCTTAAGAAAAATGTTTAATCTCTATGCAAATCTGAGACCTGCAATTATTTTCAAGGAGCTCAAAGAGGCATCTCCCCTGAAAAGTGAAATTATTGGTGATGGCTTTGACATTCTCATAATGAGAGAACTCACCGGTGGCATATACTTTGGTGATCCAAAGGGAAGAGATGAAAATATGGCCTTTGATACCCTGGCCTATTCAAGACCTGAGATTGAACGAATTGCTCGAGTTGGTTTTGAAGCAGCACAAAAAAGAAATAAAAAGCTAACCTCAATAGATAAGGCAAATGTTTTAACCTCAATGGTTTTCTGGAGAGAGGTTGTAATAGAGGTTGCCAAGGATTATCCTGATGTTGAGCTTAACCATATGTACGTTGACAATGCAGCTATGCAGCTTATAAGAAATCCGAAGCAATTTGATGTTGTGCTCTGTGGAAATATGTTTGGAGATATTCTTTCAGACGAGGCATCAATGATTACCGGATCTTTAGGAATGTTGCCATCTGCTTCACTATCTGATGGAAGCTTTGGCCTCTATGAACCTTCAGGTGGATCAGCACCGGACATTGCAGATCAGGGCATTGCAAATCCCATTGCTCAGATTCTCTCTGCTGCAATGATGCTGAAATATTCCTTTGGAATGGATGAAGCCTATAATGATATTTTCAAGGCAATTGAATCTGTTCTTGCAGAAGGATATAGAACCGGAGACATCATGTCTGATGGTATGAAAAAGATTGGTACTACAGAGATGGGTGACCTTATTGCTGGAAAGCTATAAAAATAGTTGTAGTAATACATATACTATCATATAAGAAAAGGACCTCTCAAAAGGGGTCCTTTTTTATTTCAAAATTTTGTAAAGATTACTTAATCTAAAATAAATGCACTCATTAGAATCTCATTTAAAAACTGATCTTACTTCCCTTCTTCAACAAAATGTATTCTCGCTCCAACTCTTAAACAAAATATCATATCATTGATAAGAAATTCATTTTCAGGAGCATTTATATTGAGATCGCCAATTGTTAAAAATCGATGATATCGAAAACTGGCTCCAATGACAATGTATTTGCCAAACTCAAAATTTGCAAAAATCCATGATGCTATTCCTTTATATGAAGCGGGAAAGGTAGAATCATAGCCACCATAATCCATATACATATTGCCAAAAAAATACCCAATTCCAAAGCCAAATCTCACTGTCTTTTCTAATATATAATATAACTCCATACCATTTTGAATAAGGGTATAGCTCACTATATTTGGTGTTGTGGCAAAATGTAAATAATAGCCCAGAACAAAATCATAGGCAAAGCCAAAATTACCAAATTCAAATCGTAAAGTGGTTCCAATCTCCCCTGTAAAAAATTGAATGTCACCATAATCAATAATATCAACCTCTTCATCAAGACTATCAAGATATAATATGAGAAGAAATCCTGCTGATGTTCCTGACACTCCTGCATGTATATCCATGCTCATTCCAAAGGACTGTGCCTTTTGAGGTATAAGAAATGCTGAGAGAAGAAAGATTAGAACAAAAGACTTTTTCATCCCCTTACCTATTTAACATTTATTTATTATTGAAAATAATGAACATGAAACTCAAAGTGAAGATACTCTAAAAAAGAAACATTTTCAACTTCTTTTTTAGAGCTGCAGAAGGAAATTTTTTAAAAAAATCTAAATCATTAAAATTCTATTTTTTCTAATTCTACCTCTGATAATTCGATGACTTTATATGCCTCTTTCGCAAAACCTCCGAAAACCAGAGCTAATAGATAGATTTCTACTTTATTTGTCTTTTTTATGTTTTTCAAAGCATCTTGATTCAGTCTATCATTGCTTTTAAATATCATTGTTAAATCTTCTGAATTATTGCTCCCAAGAACCTTTAAAACAGTGCGATCCTGATCAGGAATAACAACTATTTTTGAATCGCTTATATCAAGTTCACTTATTGCAAGTTCATTATCACAATAACAGATCACAAATTTTTCTTCATCATTTAGTAATTCAAACTGACCTTCAAATTCTACCTTTTGGCTAAAATATTTTCCAGAACTTTCTTCTGGCAAAAGCTCACCCATAGGACACTCAATAAGTTCTTTAATAAGTACCTTATCATCAATTTTAAAGTTTGAACCAAACATTTCAAGATTTTCCATTTTTAACCTCAAAAACTATTATATATTCTACTAACACCACATTCTTTATATATGATAAGCACCCACTACAGGTGTATATTCTTATCTACATTGATAAGGGGATATTTTAAAACTTACTGTCAAGTTATTAATAATGCAATAATCTTAGATTTTAAACTATACATTTTAACTATAAAAGTACTACGAAATTCACTTTTTGTATAAAAAACATAGACATCTGAAGATATAACTCCTCATGGCGAGATCAATAATCTAATCTAAAATATACTTATCCGCATACCGTCTGGTTGGTTTTTTTCGCAATATATAAAACACATATAAAAAAGGGGGAGACTTAGATGAAAAGAATAATTATCACTATCATTACACTGGTTTTTATTTTCCCAGTATTTCTAATGGCAGGAAGCAGCAAAAGCACTAAATGCAAAACTAAATATCCAGTTGTATTTGCTCACGGCATGTTTGCAACAGATAAGATGCTGGGTTTCATAGACTACTGGTGGGGAGTCAAGGATGCTGTTGAAGACAAAAGTGCAACAGTCTATATGACAGCTGTAAACTGTATGGACTCAACAGCAAACAAGGCACTTCAATTCAAATATCAATATCTTCAAATTTTAGCAATAAACGGTTCATCAAAGGCAAATATAATAGGACATTCCCACGGTGGCATGTATACACGTTATGCAATTACTAATCTGGGTCTTGCACCAAAGGTTGCAAGCTTAACTAGTGTATGTAGTCCACATAGAGGCAGCTCTGCTGCAGATACTATTTTCAATATAATTCCCAATCCTTTTGAATCACTAATTGGATCTGCAGTTGATGTTCTTTATGTTTTCATAATGGGTGATAGCAATCCCAATAGCATTGAAAACGGTATTGCTGTAACAAGAGACTACTGCAATAATATATTTAATCCAAACACTCCCAATGTATCAGGTCTTTACTATCAAAGCTATGCAACCAAAATCAAGTGGCTCACTGCTGACCTGATTCTTGAACCCCTATGGGTTATAATAAAATACTATGAGGGTGATAATGATGGCCTGGTATCAGTTAATTCAGCAAAATGGGGGAATTTTAGAGGAGTTGAATCTGGAGCATGGTGGTCAGGAGGCGTTTCACATATCAATGCTATAGGACATTTCTTCGGATTAACTCCGGGTTTTAGTGCTGGTGATTATTACGTGGATATGATTGCTGACTTAAAAAACCGGGGATTCTAAAATAAGGTATTCAATAACCGGATTTCAGGAAACCCGGTTATTAAATTTAACTAAGATATTAACTAATAACCTTTTTTAATATCTCAGTTAAATCACTAATATCAATCGGTTTTACTAAAAAAGCACTATAATCAATATTTTCAAACCTCTTACCCATTATTTCAACCTCGTAACCTGACATAAATATAATGGGCACCTCATTAATATCCCTTATTTTTTGTGCTGCTTCAATTCCATCCATTTCTCCAGCAAGATGGATATCAAGCATGAGGATATCAATATTTTTCTGCATAAAAGCTCTTATAGCCTCTTCTCCAGTGGCAACAATGGTGATATAATAACCTATTTTTTTCAAAGCCATCTCAAGATACATGGCTGATAGTGCTTCATCTTCAGCGATAAGTATATGTGTTATTTCAGTCAAAGAAGCTCTCCTCTTATAATTATCTTATCAATTAGTATTATCGTTTTCTTCTTTATGTAAAGAAGAATACATCATGTTAAATTATTTCCTTACAATATCTATTTATTTCTTGAAGAGATAATATACATATTTTAACGTGAAATATGCTGCCAAAAGAACTTATCATAGGTGATCGTTTCACCCTGAAAGAAAAAAAAACTTCAGGCTGGATGACAGATATTTATACAGCCTTTGATGCCGATGACTCCAATGAAGTTATCATTAAATTCATGAAAAGCCATTCAATATCAACTCGTTATGAACATTTCATCCGTTACAGAAATGAATTATCAACTCTAAAAGATAATCCACATAATAATATCATCAATATAATTGATTTTGGAGAGGTTATTGGATTACATTACGTTGTTACAGAACTATACGGAGATGAAAGCCTTCACAGGATTTTAGAAAAAAGAAATATTGCTATAGAAGAAGCTATTAATTATACCCTGCAAATTGCTGAAGCATTAAACCATTCACACGAACATGAAATAATTCACTACGAATTAAAACCTGGCAATGTACTCATTTCAAATGACACCATAAAATTAAATAATTTTGGTTTCACTAATATCAAAAACTATTCCTCTGCATCAACAGAAGATTTAACCTATAATTTTTCATATATTTCACCAGAGCAAAGTGGTCGCATAAAGGACTCAATTGATGAATCAAGTGACCTCTATTCACTGGGTATTATATTTTATAAAATGATTACAGGCAAATTACCTTTTGATGCTTCAAGTATCTCATCACTGATACATCAACACTTAACAGTTTATCCGAAGAGACCATCTCTTATCATCAATGAACTTGATCCTTTCTTAGATGATATTATATTTAAACTCATTGCAAAGAACAAATCAGAAAGATACAAAAGTGCACAGGGGTTGATTCATGATCTGAATAAATACAAAAATGGTGAAAGCAATTTTATATTAGGATTAAAGGATAAGAGTTTCAGTATCAATTTCAGGGCACCTCAAATTGGTCGTGACAAAGAATGGATAGAGATTAAAGAACATATTGCTAAAAATAATGATTTTCTGTTAATTTCTGGCGAACCAGGATCTGGAAAAACCCGTTTCCTTGAAGAGATATATTCATGGGGCAACTCAAAGGGATATACTTTATTACTCACAGAAAACACCTATAATGATTCAGCACCAATGAAGCCAGCTGCAGATCTTATAGATTCTTATCTTGAAGTGTTTCGGACATATGATTCAGAAAAACAAGAAAACATTAGAAATCATTTCACTCAATCAATGAAAAATCTAGCCTCACTTCTCCTTAGTATAAATAATAAAATTGATGAACTGGTTGAAATAAAAGAAGACTCAGTTCCATTGGATCCAAAGGGAGAGCAAAACAGATTTTCCATGGTCTTACAACTTTTTTTTAAAACACTTTCGGAGATTGAAGATAAAATAATTATACTCTGTGACAATATACAGTGGTTTAATGATGCATCAATAGTTTTTTTAAAAGAATTATATGATTCAGATAACGATAAGATATCAATAATAGCATCAGGAAGAAATGAGTTTTTAATATCATCTTCATGGAGAAGATTTAAAAGCAAAAAACCAAAAAACAATAGAAAGCACATAAAACTTGAAAATTTGAATCTCAAAGAAACAACATCTTTAATAGATTCAATTCTTCGTGCTCAATCATCTGATCTCACATCACTTTCTGACTATATTTATAAAAGAAGTGATGGCAATCCCTTTTTCACTTTAGTAATTCTTAAGCAGTTCATTGACGAAGAAGTCATTTTATTTAATGAAGACAGCTGGAAAATCAACACTACTGAACTTAAGAACAGTAATATTAACAACTCAATACTAGAAACAATAATGACGAGATTAAAAAAATTGAGCACAGATGAGATGACAGTTTTGACCTATGCCAGCATTTTTGGAAACAGGTTCACTCTTGATTTTTTATTTAAATCCATCAATCTAAACAATAACATAATAGCCCAGGTTATCGAAAGAGCTTTAAAGCTTATGATTATTGAAGAGGTTAATTCCGGTTTATACTCCTTTCTTCATGATCGAATAAAAGAAGCCTTTTATAATACTCTCGATGATGTAATAAAAGAGGAATATCATTTAAAAGCTGCAGAGATTATTGAAACATTAGAATTCTATGATGAAAAGGTTTTTAATCTTGCATATCATTATAAACAGGGTAAGTCATATAAAGATGCAATCATATATCTAACACAGGCAGGTGAAAAGGCTGAATCAAATTTTGCTCTCAAGGAAGCAGAAAAATATTATAACGACAGCATCATGCTCATAGGTGATAACTATGGAGAACCTGAGTACTTTTCCATATGGAAAAATGCTATGAAAGGTCTAGGAAATATCTACGTGACAACAGGTAAAAACAATGAGGCTATAACTATTTTCAAAAAACTTACAGAATATTCATTTTCTAATATTGAAGAAGCTTTTTTTGAAAAGCAAATAAGTCATGCTTTCTTTCAGTTGGGAGACTGGGATAACTGCGAAATCTATGGATCAAAGGGATTAAAACTTTTAGGAGAAAATCTATCACAATCAAAAACATCCGTATACATAAGATTAATTAAGGAACTTATGATTCATCTTCTACATAATTTCTTTCCAATAATTTTTATCCGAAAAAAAACATTGAAACCCCAGAATAATTTAACTGAAATTTTATGGGCATATCTCTCTCTTTGCTGGTCTTACATCTTAAGTGATGTAAAGAAATATTCGACTTCCATTATAAGAGGACTTAATCTCTCAGAAAGTAAAATGGGATATACTAAAGAAAGAGGACTCATGACCTCTGCCTATGGAAATCTCTGTGCTGCTCTTGGCCTATTTAAGAGAGCCAATGATTTTCAGAAAAGAGCTCTGACGATTAGAAAAAAACTCAACGATACATGGGGTATTGCCCAATCATATCAGCTTCTTGGTTTTTCATTAAATTGGGAAGGGAAATATAATGAAAGCATTGCTTCCTTTAAAAAGGCAATTGAAATCTTTTTATCTATAGGTGATCAAAGAGAACTAGGAATGTGTTATGCAGGCCTCATACATAATTACAGTCTCACATCACAATTAAATGAATTACAAAGTAACATCCAAAAATACAATACCATATCAAAGAAGCTCAGTGATATCTACGGTATTAGTGAGTCACAAAACTATTCATCACAAATTCTTAATTACAACAATCAAACCTTAGAAGCTTTTGAAGCTGCCAAAAAATCATATGAGATGACAAAAACTGCGAACTTACAGTTCACTCACTGCAGAGCTTGCATTTACCTATCACGATATCTCTTTATTATAGGAAACCACGATGAATCTACAATATACTTAAAAGAGGCAGAAGAACTATATAGAGAAAATAATTTTTTAAAACATTACACTGTTGAACTTTTCACTCTTAAAGCACAACTCTACCTCAATGATTTTATTGAGAAAAAAAACAAAAGAAAGCTATTCTTTAGAAAATTAAAATCAGTTTCAAAAGACGCCATAAAGAAAACAAAAACATGGAGTGCACATCATGGAACAGCTCTTTACATTCATGGGCAAATCATGGCTGCAGGTAATAAAAACAAAGTAGCGTTAAAATACTTTAAAAAATCACTTCATCATTTTACTGCATACAATCTTCCTTACCAGGAATGTCAATGCAGATATAATTATGCAATTTTTTTAACTCAAATAAACGATAACGAGGAGGCAAGAAAAGAACTGGAGACTGCTTATTCTATTGCAAAAAGAATAGAAGCAACTCATTATCAAAAAAAGATTGAAGTCATGTTAGGATTTAATACAGTAAACAGGTCAACAATTGAGGATCTATTATCAAGAGAATTTGACTCACTTAAGAAATCACTCAACGAGAAATCTGAATTCAAAAAAGATTCTCAGCCCTTTATCAAAAAAAACCTGAAAACAACCATGGAACTCTGTGGTGCAAGTGGATGTTCTATTTTCAGCATTACTGAGAACGTACTCCATATAATTTTATCCCTTGGTGATACACTATCGACAAGGATTTACAAAAAACTATTCACTGATGAAATTGATTCCAATGTATCAGAACTCACGATACTGAATAATGATAGATCATCAATCATGTATATACCCTTTCCTATTGATGGGAAAAAATACTTCTTTCTTCTTTCCAACAATCATATGTCTGATCTTTTCAGTTACAATTCCATTGAAATTGTAAATACAGCGATACCCCTTCTCTTAAATGATATTCAATCCTATATTACAAAAATTCAAAAAGTTAAAAATACACCATTACCAGTTTCATCAGAAGAAAAAATTCAAAGAGTTCTTAGCTATATTGATATTCACTACACTGAAGAAATTTCAAGAAAAACACTGGGAGATATTGCCCAGATGCATCCAGATCATCTGGGAAAACTTTTTAAGTCTTCATACAATAAAACTATCAGTGATTATATAGCAGATTTAAGAATAGATCATACAGCAAAACTCCTAATAGAAACAAATAACACAATAATTAGTATTGCTTTTCAGGCAGGATTTGACAGTTTGAGAACTTTCAACAGGGTATTTTTAAAACATATGGGAGTATCTCCAAAGATATACAGAAAAGACGAAATTCTCAAACATAATAAATCTTCATTATAAGAACCTTATCCCACTTTATAATTTCTTCATTTAGAGAATTGACTTGATTAATTCTTGACATAGACTTCTAGAGAAATAACATATAAATATACTAAGATATGTTGGAAATAATTATGAAACAAAACCTGTCACTGGCTCAACTTCATGACATTATAAAAGAAATTACTGAAATTGATACTGAGCTTGAAAGAAATATAGAAACAACCCTCTGGATTAGTGATCCCCATGGAGCTGGGGAGCGCTTTGTATCTATTCTGAAAGGGCGTTTTGGTCTCGTATGGAAAACAGCCAGAGAGGCATTACCAAAAACATTCTCCGATGAAAAGCTGGAGTATCTTGATCGAATAATTAGAAAAGAGAAATATTTTACTGCTGAATTCTACCCTATGGAACGTCAGGATGTAATCTCGTCACTTGTGGATATTATTCGCTATAAGGTTCAGGACTCAAAGGACTTTGATCAAATCAGAGGAAATATTCTTGGTGATCTAAAAACTGTCATTGAAAATCTTATCTTAAACTTTCCTGTGCCAAATGTGGTTTATGAAAATGAGCTCATTGCAGACAAGGTGATTATTGCTCTGGCCAAAATTGTTAAGCAGGTTATTCTGGGGCAGCTCATTGTTTTAGGAGACGTATTTGATAGAGGAGATGAACCAGACAAAATCTTGAGAATATTATCACGACGAGAGCTCAAACCCTTTGTTAAATTTGTCTGGGGTAATCATGATATACTTTGGATGGGAGCTGCAGCTGGAAGTCCATCCCTTATTGCAGAGGCTCTGAGAATCTCAACCCGCTATGATAATCTTGATTTTCTCGAGCGTCTTGGCATTGACCTAACCAAATTGAAAGAGTTCTCTCAAAAGATCTATCCAGAAGAAATAACAGGAAACTTTAAAGCCAAAATCGATATCTCCAAAAAAATGGAAAAAACTCTGGCAATAATCCAGTTCAAACTTGAAGAAGATATTATAAACAGATATCCTCAGCTTCAGATGGAACATCGTCTTAATCTTAAAGATCTAGCCCAGATGCTTGAAACAGAAGATACTGAAGCGCTCACTGATACAGATTTTCCCACAATTGATATTGAAGATCCCACAAGGTTAAGTGATGAAGAGAAATTTATTATCGATGATCTTGCCAAACAATTTACCTCAAGTGCCAAGATTAAACGTCTCATGGAATACCTTTTTATTGAAGGCAAACTCTATCATGTAAACAATTACATTCTCAACATTCATGCTCTGGTTCCCTCTACGATAGATGGAAAATTTGAAACACTCTATAATAAAAAAGGGAGAGAACTCTTTGAACATATTGAAAATACGGTTAAATCAATAGGTACCAATTACCTTGAAGGAAAAGAGCAGGAGCCTTTTCAACATGCCTTTATGTTCTATTTATGGTGCGGCCCAAAGTCACCTCTTTTTGGAAAAGATGCAATGAAAACCTTTGAAAGATATTTTTTCAAAGACAAAAAGACTCATGAAGAAAAAACTCTTCACTGGGGAGAGAATATTCTTAAAAAAGAATTTGTTGATCTTGTCGTTAAAGAGTTTGATGTAGAGAGAATTGTATTTGGACATACTCCTGTGAATATTTTAAAGGGACAAAAAATTGCATCACCTGACGGCAGAGCAATTAATATAGATGGCGGTTTTTCTGAGTCATACTTAAATAGAGGTCATGCTCTCATCTATACACCCTATTCACTTTATGCCATCATCCTCCCTACACCTGATGAGATTTTTGATGCTCGAAAGAAAAAAGAACCTGCGAAACTCATGTTTGAGCAAATTGCAAATTTTGAAGATCCAAAAAAAATTAGAAATACATTTCAGGGAAAGCAATTAATGGAAAGACGTGATGAGCTTATAAAAAAACTAAAGTAATATTCATTGGTCTGTCTCAGGCCACAGGAAAAGATTTAATCCCCTTTTATTCTTGACATAAAACCAGTTGAATTTTAAAAAATTTATACTTCTAAAGGTCTCGAATCATTATTCAAAGACTATTAGAATAGCATGCCGTCTTAAATGGGTAAGTCCTGTGGAAATCAGGCACAGTCGCGCTACGGTAATGAGAAACCTTTAAGGTAAGCTCTAAGTCCGAAAACCATGACAGCATACATAAATTTTGTCGCGCAAACAAAAGGAACTAATATGAAACTTCAAAGTACAGATCACGGTTTTTTCCATTCTTGTGAAAATCAATCTCTCAATGAAGCTTTTATTTATTTTATAAATAAAAGATCATCAATCCTTCATCATCAAGAAGTGCCTGCAAAATTATCACAACATTCAATTTTTCACACATCAAAAAATGGAGAAATACCTTTATGGACATTACATCACAACTAGAAGAAAAGATTAATAACAAAACAAAACCTTTGGGTTCCCTTGGAATCCTTGAAAAACTGGCTTTGCAGATAGGCACCATACAAAATAGTACTGAACCTAAATTGATTGACCCCACTATTCTTGTATTTGCAGCTGATCATGGTATAACTGAAGAAGGAGTGAGTGCCTTTCCTAAGGAAGTAACTCATCAAATGGTATTAAATTTTCTTCATGGAGGGGCTGCAATCAATGTCTTTGCGCAGCAGAATAATATCGCATTAAAAATTATTGATGCCGGTGTTGATCATGACTTTGACAGTAACGATCTCATTGACTGCAAGGTAGCCAGAGGAACAAAGAACATGTTGCATTCTGCTGCGATGACAAAAGAAGAGGTAAAACTCTCTTTAGAAAAAGGCAAAATGGTTATAGATGATCACGTGTCACCTCAATGTACAATCATCGGCTTTGGTGAAATGGGAATAGGAAATACTTCATCAGCATCATTAATAATCAGTTCTCTTTGCAAAATAGATATTGAAATATGTACAGGTAAAGGTACTGGATTAACTGAAGATCAACTTACATTAAAAATAAACACATTAAAAAAAGCCATTGAAAAACATCCCGATACAACAGATGTAATGGATGTACTGCAAAAATTTGGCGGACTTGAAATAGTTCAAATCTGCGGAGCAATGCTTCAGGCTTATGAGAAAAAAATGCTTATCATGGTAGACGGCTTTATTGCCTCATCAGCTTTTTTAGCAGCATATAAAATAAATCCAAAAATCATTGACAATGCAGTTTTCTGTCATAAATCAGCAGAGCCAGGGCACATTCATCTCTTAAATTATTTCAAGGCTACTCCCCTTCTCGACCTTGGAATGCGATTGGGAGAGGGAACAGGGGGCGCAGTTGCCTATCCCATTATAAAGAGTGCTGTTGAATTCTTAAATAAAATGGCAAGCTTTGCTGATGCCAATGTTTCAACAGGTGATGCATAATGTTAAAAAAGGAGATCTATTATTTCTTTACAGCTCTTATGTTTTTTACCCGGATTCCTGTACCTGAAATAAAAGATTTCAATGCAGATTATATGAATAAATCTAGAAAATACCTTCCAGTGATTGGTCTAATCATTGGAGGTATTTCTGCAGTAGCTCTTTGGCTATTTAGTCTAATCTTTCCTTTATCCATTGCTCTTATTCTCTCAATGATTTTCAGCATTATAATTACCGGTGCATTTCATGAAGATGGTTTAGGCGACACCTTCGATGCCTTTGGAGGAGGACAGAACAAAGAAAAAATATTATCAATAATGAAGGACAGCAGACTAGGCACCTATGGTACAGTGAGCATTATTGTTGTTTTGTTATTGAAGTATCTTACATTATTTGAAATTGCTAAAAACAATATTCACATTGCCATTCTCTCTCTTATAGTCATTCATGGTCTTAGCCGTTACATGGCATTGATTATCATTAAATCTCAAAGTTATGTTCAGGATAGTGCCAGAAGTAAATCAAAGGATTTAGCTTCATCAAAACTTAAAAATCAGGATATGATTTTTGCCTCTATTTTTATTGCACCTTTATTTTTATTGTTTCCCTCATGGCAATATAGCCTTATAATTCCAATATCGATAGGAGTTACTATTCTTATGGGTTTTTATTTTAAAAAAAAGATTGGAGGCTACACTGGAGATTGCCTTGGTGCACTTCAGCAGATTACTGAAGTGATCAGTTACCTTGCAGTTATTTTATTATGGAAATTTATATAATTAGACATACATTACCTGATGTGCCCTCAGGTATGTGTTATGGACAAACAGACATTCCCCTGGCTGACAGTTTTTCAGATGAGCTTAATACTCTTAAAACAAAACTACCTCATCACTTTGACCATGTATACACAAGCCCATTAAAAAGATGTTCAACCCTTGCAGAAGAATTCTCCATAAAGCCAATCAAAAGGGATGAGCTCATGGAACTAAACTTTGGTTCATGGGAAATGAAGTATTGGGATGACATTGGCAAAGAAAATATTTCTCAATGGGCAGAAGATTATATAAATGGAAATCCCCCTGAAGGCGAGAAACTCAAAGATATGTATAACCGGGCTACTGATTTATTGGAAGAGATAATAAGTGAAAATAACAATGAAGTTTTAATTGTTACTCACTCGGGAATCATTCGCTGCCTATGGGCATATATAAATAAGATGTCATTGAAAGAATTATTTTCGATCAATGTAGAATTTAACGAGGTGTACAAAATAACTATTAATAATGGGGACAGAACAATCTCTAAAACTAATTAATTATTTATTCAATATCTTTTAAAATATCTTCATATAAATCTGGCCTTCGATCAGCCATAAAAAATCCCATTCTGGAATTTCTAACCCTTTCAAGAGTCTCATTTTTTATAATACCAATAAGGATTCCTTCTTCATTATTTGATTTCTCTGATATAATCTTACCCTTGGGATCTAATATCATTGCATTGCCAGTGAAGAATCCCCCGGATTGAGTTTCACCAAGCTGATTACATGCAGCAACGTATATTGAATTATCATATGCCCTGGCAGATAAATATCTTAGCCATCGAAGTTTTTTTTCATCAGCAGTTTCTGATGGTGGAGATGCATGGGGAAAAAATATTATGTCAGCCTTATTCAGGGCATAGATAGTACTGAGCTCTGGAAAGTGAGCATCATAGCAGAGACCTATTGCAAAACGTATTCCCTTTAATTCAAAGACCGGCAAATCATTACCAGGTGAATAATATTTTTTTTCCTGAGGCGAAAGATGAAGCTTTCTATATTTACCAATAAGGCCTTCAGGTGATACAGCAATATGTGTTATATAATATTTTTTTTCAAACTCTTCGATAAGTCCACAGAGAATTGTGATATTATATTTTTCAGCTATAGCACCTATGTCTTCACTTATTTTACCAGGAACTCTATGTGAATATTTTTGATTATCATTATTTAGAAAATATCCTGATAGATTTAATTCAGGAAAGCAAATAATCTCTGCGCCCTTTAGTGATGCTTTTTCAGAAAGATCCTTTACCTTCAGGATGTTGTTTTCTATAGAAGTAAGATCAGATTTCATTACAGCAGCAGCAATAGTTATTTCTGTCATAGAGGTCCTCTTTTGTTCTGCTTTTCCATTACAATGCAACCAGGGCATGGAGCAATTTTTCATTAGCGCTTCTATTCTTCACTGCTATTCGTATAAATGAATCATCTAAAAATCTGAAATTTGATACATCTCTGATTAAAATTTTATAATTCAATAATCTCTCTTTGATATCAGATGATTTTCTGCCATCGGTAATTTTTAATAGTATAAAATTGACATTTGAATCAAATGGCTTTAACCATTTGACATTCAAAAGGCCATTAAATAAGAAGATTCGTTCCTCATTGTTTCTTGCAATAGATTGAGAAATGAAATCTTTATCATCAATTACTTCTTTGACAACAGACTCTGCAAAACAGTTTATGGTCCATGGTTCCTGTCTTTCCTGCATATTTTTCAATAAAAAATCATTTGATGTAATTCCATAACCTATTCTCAATCCTGGTATTGCATAAAACTTTGTTAAAGATCGCAAAATAAAGATGTGAGGATTTTCACTTACAAAGGGAATCATAGAATCAATCTCTAGCTCAGAGGTAAAGGGTAAAAAAGATTCATCAATCATCAGATGAGTATTTTTCATAATTGAAGAAATCTCTTTCAGCTCATCAATCCCAATAATTCTTCCAGTTGGATTATTGGGATTACAGATTATAATCAAGTCATATTTATTTCGAGAGTAATGATCTTTAAATTGATTGAGGTTAAGCTGAAAATTATCTTCTTCGAGTAATTCAAAATATTCAGATTCAACATTAGAAGAATTCAATGCCTTTTCATATTCAGAAAATGTTGGCCCTATGATTAATGCCTTTGTAATCTCAATGGATCTGCAATATAGATATATCAATTCTATTGCACCATTACCTGGAATAATTGATTTAGAATCAATAGAATGTACCTGTGCAATTTTTTCTCTTAATTCTTTATAATCAATATCAGGATACTGCTCAATGGAATTTAGGTTCGACATTATATTTTTTTTAATTCTATCACTTAATGTTATGAAGTTAAGGTTTGAACTAAAATCAAGAATATCATCTTTATCAATATTATATTCTTTAGAGATCTTGTAAATATTTCCACCATGTGAATCCATTATCTTTTCATCATCTCCTATAATATTAAACAAAGATATTTATTAATGCAAGACATCCCAAGCCAATAGCAACACTGAGAAAGGCTGTTCCATACATTACATAAACACTCTCTTTTATTAAATCATGAGTCATTTTAATTTTATCTTCACCAATAAATGGTTTATCTTCAAGAGTCCCAAAATATATTGAGGGTCCACCAAGTTGACACTGAAGAATACCTGCCATGGCTGCCTCTGAATGTGCTGAATTGGGACTCTGATGATTATAACGATCTCGTTTAACTATTTTAATTACATCGAGGGGATTTCTTTTATAGAAGAAAGCATATAGTGGCATAATAAAAAAAGCAGTAATTCGTGCTGGTATATAATTCAATAGATCATCACATTTTGCACTTGCCCATCCAAAGGAAATATATTTTTCGTTCTTATAGCCCACCATTGAATCAAGAGTATTTACGGCCTTATAGCCATAGGAAGCTGCAACACCACCACATAGAAGATAAAATAAAGGAGCAGTGATTCCATCTACTATATTTTCAGATACAGTTTCCACAGTTGCCTTAATTATTTTCTCTTCATCCATCTCCCCTGTATCTCTGCTAACCAGCATTCCTATCTGTTCACGGGCCTTTACTATATCATTATTCTGCAAAGATCGAAAAACCTTCATTGCCTCATTACCAAGTGATCGAGTTGCAAAGATTGTATATATAAAATATATCTCAATAAATATAGATAATTGACTTAAAAAATAAATTACCAATACTGTACTTGTTACAATAACAACAAGTAGAAGAGCACCTGCAATTTTTTTTAAAGAGAGTTTATAAAGAAGTTTTTCAAACTTTTTTATAAGAAATCCAATGAACTGCACAGGATGAGGAATTCTTTGGGGATCACCAATGACCAGATCTATAAAAAACCCTATGATTATCTTAATTGATGTTATTTCTAGAATCATAAATTATTTCTTTTATTTTATCCATATCAATATGTTCTTTCATTAATGCAGCAAGACTATCAAAGGAGTCTTCTTTTATCTGTTTAAAATCCTTTATTTCTTTAACAGAAGCCAAGCCTTTCTTTTTTCTTATATTATTTAATAAACCGGTGGTAAACTGAACGTTATCAAATACACCATGGATATAGGTTCCTAAAATATTATCTGCACAATATCCACCAGTTCCATTCTTAGTTTCAGTAAATATTTGTCCTTCCATTGATTTTAATATACTCGTCCCCATGTGAATCTCATATCCAGAGATATTGATGCCCTGAAGGTTTTCACATAAATCATTATCTGTCTTTATAACACCCTCTATCCGTTCTGTGAGCTTCTCTTTTTGCATAAGGGTATCCATATTAATTATGCCAAGACCTGTGTTCTGAGTCAAAGGACCATCAACATTATGAGTGTCTTCAATGCTCTTACCCAACATTTGATAGCCTCCACAGATTCCAATAATAGTAGCCCCCATATTGTATGCCTTAGTGATTTCTTCAGCAATACCGCTCTCTTTCAAATAACTCAAATCACCCAAGGTATTTTTGCTCCCTGGTATAATAATGATATCCAAACCATCAATATCATCTACAGTTTCAATATATTGAAGAGCTACATCCTCATAATAACTAAAAACATCAAAGTCAGTAAAATTTGATATCCTTGGAAGCTTGACAACTCCAATTATTGTAGTACCTTTAGATATTGCTTTTAATGATTTTTTAAATCGATCAGTAACACTGTCTTCATCTTCAATGGTAAGATGAGTATAGGGCAATACTCCCAGGACAGGAATATTTATTTTTTCTTCGAGCATATCTATTCCAGGTTTTAAAAGCTCAATGTCGCCGCGAAATTTATTTATAATGACTCCCTTTACTCGATTTCTTTCATCGACTGACAACAATTCCATTGTACCAACAATAGATGCAAAAACTCCACCCCGATCAATGTCTGCCACAAGAATCACCGGTGCATCTACCAGTTCAGCCATTCCCATATTTACAATATCATTTTCTCTAAGATTAATCTCAGCGGGACTACCTGCACCCTCAATCACTATAAGATCAAAGGATTCTTGAAGCTTTTGATATGCTCTTTCAACAAAGGGAACTGCCTGCTTTTTAAAATCATGATAGTCAACTGCACTCATATTATCATATACTTTGCCGTCAATAATTACCTGGGCAACCGATTCTCCAGTTGGCTTAAGGAGGATGGGATTCATTGAAACATCAGGTTCTAAACATGCAGCCTCAGCCTGAACAACCTGTGCTCTACCCATCTCTCCACCATCAAGGGTAACGTAGGAATTCAATGCCATGTTTTGAGACTTAAAGGGAGCAACCTTAATTCCTTCCTGGTAAAATATTCTACAGAGACCTGCACAGACAATGCTCTTTCCAACTGAGGATGCTGTGCCCTGAATCATTATATTTTGTTTATTCTTTATAGATTTCATCACTGCTGTCCCATATAAATATAAGATTATTAAAAAATGCTATATTCAAAATAAAAAAGTACTATCACAAATGCAATCACTTATTTCTGGATATGAATTTGAAAAGTTAGTATCAGGGCACAATGATGACAAAGGAATAAGAACTTTCACTACAAGAAATTTACTTAATTTAATGTTTTATATTCAATTAGCATTAAAGAATAGCCTTCGGGATATAGTTGATCCTCCAAAAAGAAAGAAAAATTTGTGGTATCACCAAGGTTTAAAATCATTTTCAAGGGATTATTTATCTAATGTTTTAATGATTAGATCTCATGAAATAGTAATGAAAACGTGTTTAATTTATTTTTTTTGTTCGAGAAATCCTCGCTATAAACAGACCAGTTAACAACAAATTACCACCACTTACGCTGTTATATGATTTTATTCGTTGACATACATATTTCTTGATTATATATTATAATATATTTAATAAAATGGATATCTATTATGGATAAAAGAAATTCTCAAAGAGTAACCTTCACTACAACAGTTGAAGTGCTCTACAAAGACAAAAGTATAACTGGTACTGTTGAAAACCTAAGCATGAAGGGTTTGTTCGTTAAAACTGATACAACAGTTGATATAAATACTCATATTTCTCTTCAGATCCATTTAAGCGGTTTAACATCAAAAATGTCATTGGAAGCTGAAGGAGTTATAAGCAGAATAGACGATTCTGGGTTTGCTATTTCATTTAAAAAGATGGAACTTGACAGTTACATAATTCTTAAAAATATAATTTTTTATGCTGATGATGAACTCCATGAATATATAGAATTCCTCTAATAATACATAAAAAAATTGTTTCATGGATTCAAAAAATTTTAACAATAAAAGAAGAATTTCTCTGGATAAATATTATGAGGCAACACAGACACATGGATTGTGGAGAATTGAAGACCTTGACTGGCAGAGGCTTCAATTTTATTGCGTCATGTTTATAATTATATTTCCGGTTTTCCGTCCTTTTTCAACATATTCAAAGGCTTTAGGAATTTGTTCAAAGGGATATACTTGATCAATTACTACTTTTAATTTTCCAGCTTCAACAAGGTTTTTAAGAAAAACTAATTCTTCATTTGTTTCATTTACTGGAGAGCTCTCTGTAGAAAGAAAAAGTCCATTTTTATTTAAAACTTTTTTACATTGAAAAAAAGTTAATTTACCCACAGCATCAAATATAAGATCATATTTTTCATCCCCCTTTGTGAAATCATTCTTCGTATAATCAATAATCTTATGGGCACCCAGCGACTTTACTAATTCTATATTTGCTGAACTACAAACTCCAGTAACCTCAGCTTCATAAAATCTGGCTATCTGAACCCCATAAGTCCCAACACTTCCGGATGCACCATAAATCAGGACTTTATGATTCTTTTGAATATTTCCTTTCCTGAGAAAATTCAGTGCACATATTCCTCCAATTGGTATAGCTGCTGATTCTTCATGAGATAATATTTCAGGTTTCAATATTATTTCACCATCTTCTGGAAGAGCAATATATTGAGCATGTGCTCCACCTTTAAATCCAGTTGTTCCAAAGACCAGATCACCTTTTTTAAATAATTTCACTTTTTTGCCTATCTCGACAATTTCCCCGGAAAATTCATGTCCCAGTATTTTTTTTCTTAATTGTTTTATTCCAAAAACCAGCCTGGCAAATGACCATAACAACATAAATTGAGGTAAGGATAGTTTTTTTAAGACAATATCACCTGCAGTTACTGTAGTTGCTTCAATTTTAATCAATACTTCATTGTCTTTCAGTTGAGGCTTTTTAATATCAATAATTTCAAGAACACCTGAAGATCCCTTTTTAATGCAAACACATGCTTTCATAGTTTCACCTTCTTATTCTTTTTATAATATAGATGTAGTATTCTTTAATATCTCCTTTTTCTAAAAACTAATCAATCAATTGAATTAAACAAATATCCATCATTATTGTTTTTTCATCTATAAAATACCATTTAATTTATCAGCAAACAACATCTTTTCATAAAATTTTTAAAATATCACTTTTTAATAGTTAGTCTGTCTTGAAGTGTTATATTTAATTTTATTATACTGCAACAATGCCTGAATTGCAATAACAATTGTTATGTGCCGAGAGGAGTCAATTTTTTGAAATTGCAATCCTTCTCATGTTTATTATTGATAAAAAATTGAGTTTTTTATATATTTATATAAAGAGGATACATGTATTTGCAGTAAAATTACTGAATCATGGTGCAAAATGTAAGATCGTTGTTAAAGAATGATAGAATTTATCATAATACTTTTTTCAAGGAGATATACCATGGAAATCACAAGTACATCTTTCAAAGAAAATGAAATGATCCCAAAACTTTATACCTGTGACGGAAAAGATATTTCTCCTCCTTTAGAATGGAAGAATATTCCTGAAGGAACAGAATCATTTGCTCTAATATGCGATGATCCTGATGCACCTCATGGAACCTGGGTGCATTGGGTATATTATGACATTCCCTCAACGGTTAAGGTATTACCAGAGGGTGTGGCTACAATTAAGAAACCAGATATTGGTGGAAACCAGGGTATAAATGACTTTCGAAGAATTGGTTATGGAGGTCCCTGTCCTCCTGGTGGAACTCATCGATACCATTTTAAGTTATATGCCCTTAATAGGGTATTAAACCTTGAGCCAGGTTTAACCAAGGAAAAGCTGATCAATTCAATGAAGTTTCATGTAATTGAAAAAACCAGATTAACAGGAAAATACAAACGTTAAACACCAATGTATTCAATCACTATTAGATTCTATGAGGAGCTTAATTTTTTTTTACCATATTGTCAAAAGAAAAAGGATATAGAAATATCATTTCAGGGAAAACGTTCTGTCAAAGATTTAATAGAATCATTGGGTATTCCTCATGTTGAGGTTGATCTAATCCTGGTAAATAGTGAATCAGTTGATTTTCAATACCTGGTGAAGGATGGAGATCTGATCAGTGTATACCCTGTTTTTGAAAAATTTGACATTAGAAATATAACGAAGCTCAGATCTACTCCTCTCAGAAGAGTTTCCTTTGTTCTTGATGTTCATCTTGCCAAGCTTGCACGAAAACTAAGACTCCTTGGCTTTGATGTAGATTATTCTTCCCATCGTGATGATGAAGAACTTGCTGTTATATCACAAAAAGAAAACCGCATATTGTTAACTAGAGATAAACAATTACTGATGAGGCGTATTATTGAAAGAGGATTATATGTCCGTAATCAAGATCCAGAGGAACAGGTCGTTGAAATAATAAAACGACTAGATCTTAAAAATGAATGTAAACCCTTTACAAGATGCATGAAGTGTAATGGCATTATTAAGTTTTTTGATTATAAAAAACATGAAAATATCATTAAAGAAACAATTCCCTCTGGTGTTAAATCATGGTGTAATGAATATTATCAATGTGAAACATGTAATCATATTTACTGGAAAGGCAGTCATTATGATAAACTTATGAAGAAGATTGGTTTATATTTATCATGATAACTCTTGTGATATATTTCTCAGTAATATATTTCATTTTTTTTTCAATAATGCGAAGCTCCATGAAACCATATTTTTGTTTTCAACTGGTCTGTATAAAGACCAGTTGAAAACAATAAAATCCCTAGTAAACATAAATGCTTCTTCATTAAGAATCTTCTCAATGACCTTTTCATACTGAAAAGTTCTTTTTCACAGTATGTGTTTAAAATTTTCTAAGAAATCCATAGCCCGGTGGTGTGAGCATAAATAAACCTACTTGAACAAGGTAGATTTTTCTTTACCTAAATATTATGAAAATCTTTTACACATATATTCTACAGTCAGAAACCAGAAAGAAATTCTATGTAGGTCATACCCATGATCTTGAAAAAAGAATTCATCAGCATAATACACATAAACTTAAGAGATCAGTTTTAACAAAAAGATTGAAGGGGCCCTGGAACGAGGAGCTTTAAAAGAAACAATTTCTTTTGAAGTGTACTGACTAGATAACTGCTGGTATTCTGAGTATTTATATCTATTAAAATATTTCATATTCTTATACATAAGTGAAGCAGTTTGCTCTGATTGATACTTCATAAATCTGCTTATGTAGTAATTATATCCAGAAGCACCCAATGATCGAACATTCCAGTTATTTTTCTCAAATCTACTGAGTCTTTGCCAGCTTTTTACTGCATCTTTAAAGAGATTTCTGTTTTTCTGCTGTATTTCAGTGCGGGGATTATAGGGAATCACATGTTTTCTGCAAAATGTTATATTATTATAGCTGTAAAATACCAGAGAATCAATTCTGCCGCTAATTGATTCGTAACAGGGATTAAGTTTTACAATTGCCACAGCTGTCTCCTTGTGTTCGTCATCGGTATGTTATGTGACAAATTATGAATTATAAATAAAAAAGCAAGTAAAAAAAGTATTTTGTTTCATGAAACCGGCAGCAATGGAGCACTATCGAAGGAGTAACGGAGGGGGATAGGAGGAGTAAGGTAGGAGTAACTGTTACTACATTTAAATTGGGGCTGAAAAGTCATAATTAATTTTATTTCTTATTCAACTCCAGGTTGGGATAAAGATCTTTTACACAGTCCGGGCAAATTGAATGGGTGAAAAGAACATCACTATGCTGCTTAAAATATTCTTTTATCTGATTCTAATACCCCCTATCATCTCGAATTTTTTACAGCTTGAACAAATAGGAAGAAGCTCATGAAGTTGGTTTATTTTTTTGAATATTAATCAAGAAATGTAAAAACTATAAACATAACAAGACCAACAAAAGAGGATATGCCAAAAAAAAGTAATATTGAAAAAGAAACATGTCCAATTCCATAAACTGTATTATAAGGATTTTCATCTAAACTGACTTTTCCAGACTGACATCTTTTTCGCTTAAAACGAATTCTATTATTATCAAACTTTTCAAGCATTACCCAGCCATACTTTTTTTCTCTTTCTATAAGATCAGCCAGCTTTGCTGGATTCTTAAACACACCTGTGACAGATCTTACTATTTTAAACTCCCATTCTTCATTGAGCTCTTCATTATTATATTTACTCAATTCTTCCTCCTCACAATCCATCATTTGTTGTGCTTTTGCCGCTGCTGCGGCCGCTGCTTCAGCCATAAAATATCCCTATATTTTTGTTTCTGGAAATTAATCTATATTAAAATACATTTATCAGAAAATAAAATCTAATATTTCAGAACCATAATTGATTTTAATTATAGAAATATTTTCAGTAATTTCAACTTATTTTTCAGAAAAAATCGGTATATGTAGTGCCGATTTTATGATGTTTTAACATTATTATTGTTTCATTTACATTGGTTATAAATTTTGAGGATTAACATTTACTTCATAGGAATCTTCTCTGTATACAGACCAGTTGAAAACAATAAAATACGTCCTTTATTTTGCAGAGCCGATGCAATGGGGAGAATTTCGAGGCTCATTGTGTTGAGGCTGACAAACTGCCATTCCCATGGCTTCCCATGATTTGTTACCTCCTCATAGGTTTGGTTCAGTTCCGTGCTGGTTGCTAGCCTTTACACATTAAGAATTTTCCAGCTTGCTTATATTAGCTTTGTTTATTGCACTTATAACTCAAATCCAAATTGCTTAAATTCATGCAAGCTTATGATATAATGATTTATTCAAGTTGCTGACAGATAAATTATAGTCTGATATCGAAACCATTCAAATAAATGAAAATCAGTTGTCTTTAAAATTTAGAAATTCCATGGGACAGCAGTGAAATTTCATAATTTATTTCAATACTCTATTCCCTGTCTAGCTTTGATTCCTTCATCAAAGGGATGTTTAATTTTTTTCATCTCTGTTACAAGGTCAGCAATATCATATAACTCTTCCATTGCTCCACGACCTGTCAAAATTACTTCCATTATTTGAGGTCTTTCTTTCAGAAGAGCAACAAAATCCTTTAAAGAATAATACTCTCTCTTAAAGACATGAACAATCTCATCTAAGACAAGCATATCACATCTGTCATATTTAATTATTTCTTTAACATAATCCATTGCCATGTGAATCTCAGCAATAACAAGATCTTCAGCCTCTTTGCTCTTTCTCCATGAGAAAGAGCCCTCGATATTTAAGTGATACAATTCTATGTACTCATTGTTTTCTAAAAAAAGAGATTCACCACTGTCCTTACCCTTTAGAAATTGGAATATAATAACTTTATTATTATTACCTGCGCAACGAATAGCCTGACCAAAGGCAGCAGTGGTCTTGCCCTTTCCATCACCAGTATAAAGCTGAATTAAACCTAAATCCATAACATGCTATCCCTTAATCTTCATTGGAATTCCGGAAACAACGAAGTGAACCTCTTGGGCAGCTGAGGCTATTTTCATATTAACCTTACCTGCAACATCTCTGTATATTCGACCAAGTGGCGTTGAAGGCACAATACCAAGACCCACTTCATTTGTTACGACGATGAAATCTCCATCAAAGTCCTCTGATAATTCTATAAGATCTTCGATTTCATTAAAGACAGCTAATTCAATTTGCCTTAAAACAGTTTTATCAGGATTGTCCCAGTTTACATTAAAATCATAGACAAAAAAATTCGAAACCAGAAGAGTTATACAATCCAAGAAAATTGAAGTTTTATCTTTCAAGATCTCCTGTATTGATTGACTGATATCTTTATAGCCTTCAAATGTTGTCCACTGATCATTTCTTCTTTCCTGATGAATCTTAACACGATCCTTCATCTCATTATCTTCAGCTCTAGCCGTAGCAATATATAAAACATCATTTTCTTTTTCCAGGAGGGATTCACCATAGCTGCTCTTGCCGCTTCTAGCCCCACCGCTTATCATTATCAACTTACCCATGTAATAATTCCTCGACTCTTTCTAAAACAATATCCATAGAATTATAAACTTCAGGATATTCAATAGATGGTCTTTTAAGCATTAAAACCTCAACACCTGTATTTGCTGCAGCCTTAATTTTTTCTTCAACACCACCCTCTTGACCACTATCCTTTGTTACCATATATTTAATATTCAGTTCTTTACAAAGGACTTCATTGAATTCAACAGAAAAGGGAAACTGCATTGCAATTATATTCTGAGTTAATATTCCAGCCTCTTTACAAGTCTCAAGAGATTTAACAAAGGGTACAACTCTCACAAAAAGTCTTTCTTTATGTATTGATGAAAATTCATGTATATTATTTGAACCAATGGCTAAAAGGATATTGCCGTCTTTTTCATTGAGATAAGAAACGATCTCATGGTAGTTTTCAAATAATTGAGCACTATTACAAATACTACTTTCTCTTTCATACCTGACGTAAGGAATATTTAATTTTTCTGATATATCAATGGCATTTTTAGATACTTCAACAGAAAAGGGATGACTGAAATCAAGAATTAGATTCACGAAATTCTTCTCACACATCTTTGACATTGCTTTCTGATCTAAGATTTCATTATGCACAATAAACTGAGATTTTTTCATATCACTAAAAGAATGTATACTCAAACTTTCTTCTAATAATTTTTTACCATGATCTGTGGTGGTGGTTGCAATAAGAGAATATCCTCTTTCATATAACTGAGCTGCACAATCACGTGCTTTTTTAGTTCCACTGATAATCCAGATCACAGAGAATAACCTCGGGGAGTTATCATAAACTCTTCGGTTTTATAACTCTGAGAATTTCCAATAATAATTGTTGTCGTCATATCAACATCCTGAGATAATAAATTATCCAGATCAGTGAGAATAACCTCCTGGGTTTCCCTCATTGCATTTTTAACAATTCCCACTGGTGTATCTAACGTACGATATTCCTTTATTATTGCAACAGCTTCACTAAGTTGTGTAATTCTCTTTTTACTTTTGGGATTATAAAGACATATGACAAAATCTCCATCAGCTGCATTTTTTATTCGTTTCTTGATTAAATCCCACTGTGTTAAAAGATCACTGAGGCTTATAAAGGCACAGTCATGAATGATTGGAGCTCCAAGTAATGCTGCTGATGCCGAGGCTGATGTAACTCCAGGTACAACCTCAACCTTGCATTTTGAATTATGAGCTTTCAAGACTTCAAGCATGATGCCTGCCATGCCGTAGATACCGGAATCACCGCTACTAACCAAAGCCACTGTCTTATTTTCTTCAACAAGTGATAAAACCTTTTCACATCTTTCAACCTCATGGCGCATCCCTGATGAAATAGTTTCTTTTAAATCACAGATTGACTGAGCCAATTCAATATAGGTTTTATAGCCAACAACAACATCAACCTTTTCTAAAACCTCTTTTGCTCGATAGGTAATATTATCCTTATCACCCGGTCCCATTCCTACTATATATATCTCACTCATTATTTCAAATCTCCTATTATATCCTCTTCCCACACTGCAAGTGTCATTCCATCATTTCTCTGCTTATGTAAAATCATTTTTCCGCTCTTATTGGATGCCAGATATGCACAGGGCTCACAGACCCCGCCAACACCAACATTATCCATTACCATTTGTGAATATGAAAACTTCTGATTCACTCCATTGATCTGATCTTTTGTGAAGTATTGATTTTCAACACCTAGAGATTCACAGACCTTAGAAAGAACAGAGTCATGAGCCTTAATACTTACAGATGCAATTTTTTTAAGAGCTCTCATATCAATGTCAATATCATCAAGTGTTTCTGTTATATATTTAATAAGATCTTCAGGGGTTTTCTCTTTTTTATATCCCATACCCAGAACAATATTCTGGGGAATCAATTGCACCTGATTATTCTCAGAGATTTTTTTCTTAGCATTTGACAGAAGAATCGCTCCCCTTGATTTTTCTTTATGAGTTGAAAAATATTGAGGAATAAATATATCATAGGAGGTGTCAAAGAATACCAGTTCATCATTAACCATCATGGAGGTTATACGTTTTGCATCATCCATATTATCTATAGCTGCATTAAGTTTTTGAGCAATTATATCTACAGCTAATATTCCCTTTATATCACTGGCTGTTGTTATAACAGCTGTTGCCTGTAAGATACCTGCTATCTTTTCAGTATTATCATTTGCACCACCAAGATGACCAGACAATAAACTTATTACAAAGCTTCCCTTCTCATCAATAACAATTATTCCAGGGTCACTTACCTTATCATTTACAAAGGGAGCTATTGTCCTTACAACAATTCCAGTTGCCATTATAAACACTATTGTATCATATTCATTAAATATTTCTTCCACAAGACCACTAAGACTTTCAAAAGAAGTACTCAGAGGAATAGACCACTTATCTAAAACATAGAGATCACTATCACTGTATTCTTCAGTAAGTTTCAAAGCAACCTCTACACCGCCCTTAGTAATTGCAATGAGTGCAGTCTTCATTTTGCATCTCTGTATTCATGAGAAAACTTTTCATCATAAAGTTTTGAAAGCTCATAGTTGTTGCCCAAAAAGTTTCCAATAAGAATCATTGCTGTTTTTCTAATATCCTCATCCCTCACCTTTTGAGCAATATCAGCTAAGGTTCCTCGAATTATTTTTTCATCTTCCCAGGTTGCCTTTTGAATCACAGCTATGGGTGTAGCTTCATCATAATGAAGAAGTAATTTTTTTACCACATCATCCATCATCTGAACTGAAAGAAAAATTGCCATAGATGTTTTATGGGATGCCAGTTTTTCAAGTGATTCATCTTCAGGTACAGCAGTTCTTCCTTCTAATCGTGTGCAGATAACGGTCTGTGAAACTCCAGGAAGAGTGAATTCTTTTTTTAATACAGATGCTGCAGCAGTAAAGGAACTCACTCCGGGAATTACCTCGTAATCAATCTTCAGATCTTCACATCTATCCATCTGTTCACGAATCGCACCATAGATTGATGGATCACCAGTATGAACCCGGGCTATTATTTTATTGGAATCCTTTGCATCACTGTAGACCTTAACTACTTCGTCCAATGTCATTGAGGCACTGTTATATAAAGTTGAATTATCTTTTCTGCCACCAAGAACCTGGGGATTAACCAATGAACCTGCATAGATAATTATATCTGCCTTATCAATGATCTTCTTACCCTTAAGGGTTATGAGTTCAGGATCTCCTGGTCCAGCTCCAATAAAATATATCTTTGTCATATAATCCTCGATTAGTTTTTCTTTATAATAGCTGTTGTTAAATAAGGAACTTTGCTTCTTAAGTCTTTTATAGTGGTCAAAATCCTTTCATCTTCAGAACCACAATCTGAAATAATGTTAACAGATATTGAGTCTTCATAATTTTCTAATATGTCAGCTAACCTTGAACTATCGGAGGAAACCTTCATTATAACTGCATTATCAACAGTACTAATTAAATTTTCCACATCACTGTTTTCATTCAAAGGAATGATACCAAGAGTCTCCTCCTGTTTTGCCAGAGGAATATTCAGTTTGGCGCTTATTGCACAAAAGGCTGGAACACCGGGAATCGTTTCAATATCAATGTCACTATCACTTAGATTTTCAAGAACGTAAATATAGGTACTATAGAACAGTGGATCTCCCAGGGTTAAGAAAGCCACAGCTTTGCCCTTTTCTACCTCATTCTTTATCAATAAAGAATTTTTCATTCGGGCATTGTTTCTTACGTCATCATCATTGGTCATGGGAAATGTCAGTGTTAGTATCTCTACATTCTCCTTTAAATGTGACCGGGCAATGTCTAGGGCAATGCTTCCCTTATCCTTTTTGCTCTCTGGCACTGCCACAACATCAATCTTCTGTAACACAGAAACCGCTTTAAGGGTAAGTAATTCCGGGTCACCTGGTCCGACACCTATGCCATAGAGCTTCCCATTTTTATTCATATTATTTAAATTATCTTTTATCATTTATATCTTCCATGCTGTAATTACAAAAACTGGATTCAAAGCCCTCAACATATTTTTATCACCAGCCTTAACTGTTCTGGATATGGCTACCTGAATTAACTCATATTGAAAATTACTCTTTTTAAAATATGACAATGCCTCTTCAACTGTTTCAAGAGTAATGGCTGTTATAACTATGCGCCCTTCTTTGCTGATAATAGTTTCTATATATGAGACAATATCCTTTAAGAAGCCAGAGGACCCTCCGATAAAGGCTCTATCACAATGAGCGATATCTTTCATAGACTCAGGGGCATCACCAGCAATTATATTAATATTACTTACTTCAAACTTCTTACAATTTTCCTTAATAAGTTCAAGTGCTTCAGGTTTTTTTTCAAAGGAATAAACTGTTCCATCTTCCATTGAAAGTGCAGCCTCTATGGAAACAGAACCAGTGCCAGCACCAACATCTAAGAGAGTACACCCTTCAAACAACTGTAATTTTGAGATTACAATTGAACGAACCTCCTCTTTGGTTACTGGAACATTACTCCGAATAAATTCATCATCAGCAATGCTATGTCTAATTTTCTTCATTATAAATTATTACCACTATTAAATCTGATTTTAGTTCTAAATTCAAAGCTTCAGAGGCCTTAAGACAATAGATCTTTTCGTTTTCATAAGAAAGGTCTGACCCAATATACATATCAAGATCAGCCATATTATTTTCAATTAAAACTGAGGCTATTTCTCTATATGAATTAATCTTATCTGTAAGTAAAAAAAGTTTTTTAGACTTTTTCATCATCTCAACAATGTCAAGATCTCTTCCATGAAGACTGATAAGGGATGCATCCTTCCAGTCCATTGAGAGCTTAGAGAAAAAATACTGCATAGAGCTGATTCCCGGGATAACAGATAATTCATCAGAAGCAAAATCTTTTTTCAATAGATTTAAAAAGCTGTAAAATCCCGGGTCACCTGAAACAACTATAGCAATCTTTTTATTATTAAGATTATTTTTAATAAATTCTATGGTCTCTTTAAAGGGTGATGCCATCTCAAAGAATTCTGATTTCAAAAAATCCAATCCATCAATATGCCTTTTGCTGCCAATAATTACATCACTTTTACTTAATGCATTCATTGCAGCTGGTGTTATGTAGTCCCTATGGCCCGGACCAATACCTACAACATATATCTTATTCTCCATTTATTGACATCCTCTTCACTAATTCATCAGTTCCTTGCGTCTTTGCCAGCATTCCCTTTGTCATAGAAAAAAGAACAACCTCTAATTTCACAGCTGAATCAATATGCTTCAAACATTTTTCTTTAACCAATAGGGCAAGCCTATCATAAAAGCTATCATCCTCTATATACTGCAGTGCATCTTCAGTTGTATTTGAAGCCATAATATTTTTTACAGCATCAATATTATTTGAATATACTCCATAGTTCGAAGCAAGAATTTCCAAACGAGCATCTGATATTGAGCTGTGAGTATTAAAGATACCACCAGCAACCTTAATCAATTTACCAATATGTCCTATGATTAGAATCTCTTCAAAGGAATAATCACAGGCATAATTGAGCATGTCTCCAATATGATTGCCCACCTTAATAAAATAATCTTTATCAATTGGTAATTCTTTTTCACTAAAGCTTCTTCCATAGTTTCCCAATACAAAGGTACATCTGTTTTTTCTCTCTTCATGAGCAATTGAAAGATGAAGTTTTAAAGAATCAATAACCGCCTTATGAGACATTGGTTCTACGATTCCTGTTGTACCTAAAATTGAGATACCATCAATTATTCCCAACTGTTTATTAAAGGTCTTCTCTGCAGCCTTTTTTCCCTGTGGAGTTGAGATAATAATCAACAACTTTTTATCTTCAGGAATCAAAGGGGTAACTGTTTTTGTAATGAGGTCTATTGGTCCGGGATTGATTGCATATTCACCCTTCTTAACCAGAAGTCCATCTTTAGTTACTCTGCCGATTCCTTCGCCACCGGTTATAATAAGTTTCTCTTCTTGATCATGAACCCACTGGACATGTGCATAGATATCAATTCCATTGGTGATGTCAGGATCATCGCCAGCATCTTTTTTAATGCTACATTTCACATCATTTTCATTAAGTGTTATATGTTCAACCCTCTCTTTGAGGTTCCATCCATTGAGAGTTTCGACCTCAACCTCTTCAATAAGTTGTTGTTCACAAAGCATAGAAAGAGCAGCCTTTGCAGCCATTGCAGCACAGGAGCCCGTAGTAAATCCATAACGAAGCTTTTTTCCATCCTTTGTGATAAATCGCTCTTCCATCTTTTATTCTATTTCATAGAGAATGGCATTTATTATTGCTACTGCAACTGTACTGCCACCCTTTCGTCCATTTGTTACAATATAGGGAATCTCACACTCCTTAATTGCCTCTTTAGATTCTGCTGCTCCTACGAAGCCCACTGGCACACCAACTATCAGCTGAGGCTTCACAAGTCCACTTTCAATCTTCTCTTTCAATGTAAAGAGAGCCGTAGGTGCATTACCAATAACGAATATCTTTGTATCTTTATCTTCAACTGCCTTTTCCATGCCTACAATTGAACGGGTAATATTTCTTTCCTTTGCTTCACGGGCAACATCTTCATCAGCAATGAGACTATAGGCTGAAGAATTATATTTCTTTAAAGAAGTTTTGTTAATACCTGACAAAATCATATTGGTATCAACATATATTTTACATCCACCCTTTATTGCATCTCTTCCTCTTTGGATTGCATCTTTATGAATCTGTGTTATATCACCGTATTCAAAATCTGCAGTTGTATGTATAACTCTATAAATAACTGAAGCAATGGAATCTTCGAGATCTCTATTGAGTTCTTTTGCTATGATCTCAAAGCTCTTCTTTTCTATTTCATGAGGAATCTTTATCATAATTTCATCCTTTAAAGTGATTGAGTAATTTCTTAAAAAAAGCTTTATTTGATATAAAATGAATATGGGGGAAAGCTCCCAGAACATTATTTTTTTTCAAACCGCATTGCCACTGAATTCCAGTTGATGCCTTAGTAACTCTATAGTTAAAATCATTATCATCTTCAATATTTTCAAGTTTTGCATGGTGAAACTCATGGCCCTTCATTGAGATATCATCGTATTGAATCTCAACATATCCAAAACGCTGAAGCCTTTCAGTCATTCTTGAGGAGCAATTAAATATTCCCACCATGGGATATGTATCATCACTAACAATTATTTCCCTTGTTAGATACATAAAGCCGCCGCATTCTCCATAAACAGGAATATTATTTACTGCTGCTTCTTTTATTGAAGAAAGCATTGATTTATTATCAGATAAATCTTTAGCAAAGCTTTCAGGATATCCCCCTCCAATATAAACAGCATCTATGTTTTCTGGAAGAGCCTCATCATGAATGGGACTAAAGGAAATCAGATTAAAATTATTTTTTCTCAGCATCTCAAGATTATCTTCATAGTAAAAATGAAATGCCTCATCCTGTGCAACAGCAATCCTTAGCTTATCATTTGATTCTACTTCATAAAGATTATCAATGAAATCACTTTTTGTTAAATTATTTTTTTCACTCAATTTCACAATACCATCAAGATCAATATGATTCATGGCAAAGTCAGAGAAGAGATCTATCTGTTTTTCTAATGATGTGAGCTCCTCTACTGGAACTAATCCTAAATGCTTGCTTGGAAGATGAAGAGAATCATTTCGAGGCAAAAAACCCAGGGCTTTAACCTGAAGATTTGTTTCAACTGCCTCTTTCAAAATTTCATAATGTCTCTCTCCGGAAACATTATTAAAGATAACCCCTCCAAGATTCACATCCTCATCAAAATCTATATAACCTTTTACCATGGCAGCAATGCTTGCTCCAATGCCCCGTGCATTGATTACAAGAACAACGGGTAAGTTTAAAATCTTTGCTATCTCTGCGGTGCTTCCTTCAGTGGTTGAGCCGAGGCCATCAAAGAGACCCATTACTCCCTCAATGACAGCAATATCCTTTTCATTGCTATGATATGAAAATATCTTTTTAACACTGGAAGAATCCATCATCCAGGAATCTAGATTATATGATTTTTCCTTTGTAATAAAAGAATGAAACTTGGTATCAATATAATCCGGGCCAACCTTAAAGGGTGCAATACTGAAACCCTTCTTTTTAAGGCCTCCCATAATGGCAGTTGTTACCGTGGTTTTTCCTACTCCGCTCTGTGTGCCTGCTATTATTACTGCATTCATATATTGCTCAACTTTTTCAACAATTCTTCTTTTGTTTTTGGAATCTCATTTAAGCCAAGGGCTTCCGCAACACTTAAGACAAAGGGCTTTGTTAATTCAGCAGTGTTTAGAGTTTCATCATCATTGAAGACATCTAAGGGATTTCCCTGTGAAATAATTTCACCCTCTTTTAATATGTATACGTAGTCTGCCCATTCTAAAACAAAATCAGGGTCATGACTTGAGATGATAACGGTCTGTTCATCATCAAGGGAATTTAGAAATTCTCTCATCTCTCTTGCATGTCTCTGATCAAGCCATGCAAAGGGTTCATCAAATATTAATATTTTAGGATCAAGAGAGATGATGCTGGCTATAGTGACACGCTTCTTTTCTCCATAGCTGATAAGATGAGTTGCCTTATCTTTTAAGTGGTTTACATCCATTATATCCATTGATTTTTCAATCTGTTTTTTCAAGTATTCATCTTCAAAACCAAAATTTTTAGGTCCAAAGGATATCTCCTGATAGACCGTTGTTGCAAAGAGCTGTACATCGGGATCCTGAAAGACTATACCGATATTTTTTAGTAATTCATTTCTCTGTTTTTTATTATACTTGATGATATCATTAAAAAAAGAATACTCACCCTTCTGCAGTTTAAAGAGTCCATTTAACAAAAAAAACAATGTTGACTTGCCTGAGCCATTGGCTCCTAAAAAGGCAATCTTTTTTCCCTCTTTGATTTTAAGAGAGACATCCTTAATTGCCTCAGTGCCGTCAGAATATGTATAGGAAGCATTTTTTAATTCGATGCAATTCATAGTCCCATCCAAAAGGTTACATAGATTAGAGGTGCTGCAATGGTTAAGATTATAATCCAATGAGAAATCTTCGTGGTGAAATCCAAATCAATGGTATTGAGCTCGCCATTATACCCCCTTGAAAGAAGAGCGTTATATGACTGCTTATTAAAGACTAATGACTTAACAAAGAGAGATGAAATCAATTCTCCTAAAGAGAAAAAAGAATTTTTCAAGTTTATATATCCCTGCCTTGATTTTTGAGACAGAAAAATGTTTGATGCAATATTTATTGTTATAAAGATATATCTATAGGTGAGCATAATAAGCTCTCTCATTAATGAGGGAATCTTTAATTTTTTCAAAAGATATTCAACATCACACATGGGTGTTGACAATATGAAAGTATAAAATATTATAATAGCTGAATAAGATCGTAAAAATAACAAAAGCCCCTTGTTAATACTTGCTGAGGTAATTCCAATATAAAGAGATGATACTTTTAGAATAAAAGAAGCATCAAAGGATCTAAAGGCTACCTCAATTACAACTGCAGCAATACCAATCAATATAAAGAAAAAGGGAATAATGAGAATGTTCAATAAAAATTTTCCTTTAATTTTCATAGGAAAAATCAGGAGCACCAGCATTAAAATCATCAAAGAGAACAGGAGGTAATAATTTTCACTCTTCAAAACTATGATAAACAATAATAATGCTGCTATTGCCTTTTCAACAGGATGATACCTTCGAAAGGGACTGCTATATGATAATGAATCAATCTTAAACATTTTTTTCTTTTTTCTTTCCCCGGTAAAAGCCGATTACATATCCCATAACTCCAGCACCAAGGGCTGTCTGAAGTGAAAATAAAAAACTTTCAATCTCACCACTTGGAGGCTCCCAGATTGAAGAAAACCATTGTTTATATTTTGGATTAACCTTTTTAATCAAATTTTCAGCCTTACTATCGGATCCCTGAAACTCAGATTTTTTATTCATGGCAAGGGGAATAACAACAAGAGCACATACAATGAGCATTAATGAAATATTTATAGCTATTGACTTATATTTTTTTTTCATGCAATAACCTCATCTTTTTTGTAAGAATTAATATAAACAGGCATATCCTTCATGTCATCAGAGGCATATTTAATTAAGGCGTTAACCGCAAGAACAGTAAGAATTCCTTCGCTGATAGCCAGTGGAATCTGGGTAATCATAAAAATACCGGCAAACTTTGCGAAGGCACCGACAACACCTGATTGAGCATCTGGATGAGCAACAGCCAGCTGAATAGATGTTATAAGATAGGTAAAGAGATTGCCTGCCATTGCAGCTAAAAATATTGCAGCCTTTCCATTGGTCTTTAGCTTAATAGAAAATCTATATACAAGAAATGTTATGAGAGGACCAAAGACAGCCATTGAAACCGTATTTGCTCCCAGAGTAGTTATACCCCCATGGGCGAGCAAAAGAGCCTGAAATAAAAGAACAATAAAACCCATAACAACCATAGGAAGAGGCCCAAAAATCAATGTACCAAGACCAAGACCTGTTGCATGGGAACTGCTTCCTGTTACAGAAGGCATCTTTAAGGAAGAGATAACAAAGGCAAAGGCTCCTGCCATGGCAATAAACAATTTCAGGTCATAGTTATCCTTTAACTTTTTTGACAACTGTCGAAAACCAATAATCAAAAAAGGCAATGCAATGAGCCACCAGAAAAGAGACCATTTTATGGACAAAAAACCTTCCATTATATGCATTGAAAAAAGGGGGATGGGAAAGAGACCCAAGAGAATTGCAGTTGTAATAATAGCTTTTATTTTATTCATATTATTATCCCTTATATTGAAACATCCCCAGCGCGCTTTAAGAGTATATCTGCCAGTGCAGGTTCATAACCAATGGGTTTTGCCAGTTTAAAGGTAATATGAGGATACTGAGCAGACATATTCTCAATAATCTCAGGAATATCTTCTTTAAAATGTATACCCTCGTAAAGAAAATAGGGAACAACAACAATTTCTTTCACCTGTAACTTATTCAACTCTTCAACAACCTCTGGAACATCGGGCTTTGCCAATTCCATATGTGCACCAAGAATATACTGATATTCATTGCTGTTTTTCATCAGGTTAACTACCTTATGAAAAATATCTGAAGCATCCTGTGAACGGCTTCCATGACCAATAACTAATAAAGATCGATTCATAACAATTTCCCTCTTTTTAAAATAAAAAATCCCCAAACATATTCATGTCTGGGGATTCCCTTTTCTATCCACAGGCAAAGACTCCTATTTTACCGTGCCACCGAAAAATAACAGGAGTTTTATTCAAGTAGGTCTTCTGGCTTCCGGATCATCCTACTCATCACACCTTCCCATTTATCTTAAATTCAAAAGCTTAGATAAACAGTGGCTCTTTGTGATTTTCGTCCCCGGTTACAGCGGCGGGCCCGCACCTGACTTTAACAGGTTTCCCTTTACTTAAATATTATTGCATTAATTTACTTCATTTAATGATTAAGACTATATAGAATTGTCACCCCTAACATCAAGGATTTTTTCTATAAAAAACTGATTAATATGCAAAAGAATTTCATATTCAAAGTTGAGCAATAGACTTAACCTGGGCAGTCAAATTTGCCTTATATGCATTTTTCTCCTGAAAGATGTTTCCCTTTTCTTCATATTCCTTTTTTACCATTAATTCTATTGTTTCTTCTATATTACTATGAGCTTCATTTAAATAGTATTCAATAAGTTTACGATAATCTTCTGCAGCAGTCAATGCTCTGGCCATGAAGCCCTGTGCATCTTCACCAGTTAGAGAAAAGACGTGACTAATGCCCAGGAAATCCAAATCTAAATCCATAAGTTTTTCTATAGATTTAATGCAGTCAGTATATGAAGACACAAATTCAGACTTTACACCTTCACCCTTTAATCCTATAAGAATGCCTGATGTCTCTCCAGGAAAAAGAGCCTTTATCTCAGGAAAATAAAAGGAGAGAGAATCAGCGGTATGCCCCGGAGTTTCTATGACCTGACAGGTCAGATTTCCTAAATCAATCTCCATTCCCTCAGAAAGAATGAGATCAGGCTCTTCATTGGTTATAGCAACATCTTCATCAGTTACAAAATCTTTAAATATCATTTTCTGCATGTCGCTGAAGTTATTCATAAAGGTGAGAACTGACTCCTTCGCCAAAAGAGACTTAACTCGTTCATGAGCTCCCACTTGAAGATCAGGCAATTGTCTTTTCATATAGGGCATAGCACCCAAGTGATCAAAATGAGAATGTGTTAAAAGAAGATAATCCAATGTACTTTCAGTAGAAAAATTATTATAGAAATCTGACATATATCTTGGTCCAAAAATATTGAGGCCAGCATCTATCATCATACTCTTTTTATCACCGGAAATCACATATGCCGGATAAGGAGCAATTCCAAGAGCATAAATTTTATCTGTTAGTTGTCCCTCTGAGGTTAAAATCATACAATTATCCTGAAAAATGAAATTTCTCAAATACCATGAGATCTATTATTACTAAGGTACATTTATATTTAATATTAAAGCATTACAAGACTTTTCTTTTTCTATTTGCGATTTATACCTAAAACTAAAAGAGCTCTGAAAAGAAATTCCTCAGAGCTCAATAATTAAAAACTTTCTACTTTCAACTTTAAACTTTCGACTCCCCCCTACTCCTCCAAAGCTCCAGTAAAAAGAGTTGAAGACATTTTAATAACAGATGAATCTTTCCTTTTAATAGCATCAATCATACCGCTTAACTTTGGAAGTTCACTGGTAAAAAAATACTCTGCAGATAAAATCCTTCCCTGAAGATGAGCAGCTTCTTTATCATCATTAATCTTTTTAATTTTCTCTTCACCCTTAAGGTCTCCAACAATACCCTGAAGCTTTGGCACAGCTTTATTGAGTCCCATTATATGACACCATGCTAAAACAACCAAAAACAGAGCATCTAAAAAGGGCTTTGCCTGAGAGAACAAAAACAAAAATTTCCCCTCTTTCATCTCATCCTTAAGAAATAAAACAGCATCAGCCACATCACCAAGAGCCATTTCAAGTTCATTACAGAGAGAATCATCAACAATACCCCGTGCCTGAGAAATGGTTTCACTAACTCTCTTCTGAAATATTGAAAAAAAGTATTGATCCTTATTCATTAAAATCTTTCTCATCAATAAATCAGCAGCCTGAATTCCATTTGTTCCCTCATAGATTGCAGTAATCTTTGCATCACGCATGAGCTGCTCAACGGGATAGTCACTACAATAGCCATATCCCCCATAGACCTGCACTGCCAAAGAAGTAATGTCAACAGCAGCATCAGTACATCCTGATTTTAAAACCGGTCTCAAGAGATCACCAATTGCCCGAGCCTCCTTGAGCTCCTCACCTTCAAGGCAATGCTCAAGAGTCTCGTTATGACTCATGTAATAGGCAAAGACCCGCATTGACTCAACATAGGATTTCATCTTCAAAAGCATACGCTTCACATCTGGATGATGCATAATTGTTACTGGAAGAGCATCTGGATTCATCATATCAGCAATATTCTTTCCCTGCACTCGATTACGAGCATAGGTCACTGCATGCATATAGGCAGTACTTGAAAGAGCCAGCCCCATGACACCCACACCAATTCTCTCCTCATTCATCATCTTAAACATGATCTTCATACCCTGTTGCTCCTCACCTAAGAGATAACCAAGACAGTCATTATTATCTCCAAAGGACATGGTACATGTTGCTGACCCCTTGATACCCATCTTATGTTCAATACCGGCACAGATTACATCATTGAAATCACCATTGGAACCATCATCATTAATCCTATACTTAGGAACAATAAATATAGACAATCCCTTGGTTCCAGCTGGTGCACCCTCAACCCGAGCAAGCTTCAGATGAATCATATTGTCATAAAAATCATTATCACCGGAAGAAATAAAAATATTCTGCCCCGTTATAAGATACGTTCCATCATCCTGTCTAACAGCCTTGCTCTTTAAGAGGCCAACATCTGAGCCAGCATCAGCCTCAGTGAGACACATAGTGCCACCCCATTTTCCTGAAATCATATGCTCCAAACATTTTTCTCTCAAGCCATCTGGTCCATAATCCTCAATAACCCGCATAGCACCATGAGACAATCCTGGATACATTAAAAGCGGCACACTTGCAGCAAGAAAAAACTCATAGCAACTCATTGCTATCTCTTGAGGCATTCCCATCCCCCCTACTTCAACCTTATCTCCGAGACCTAAAAAACCAGCTTCATAATAAGCCTTCATTGGCTCATGATAAGCCTCTGGAATCTTTACCTCATTAGATTCGCCATCATAGAGACAACCAGTCTTATCCCCTTCAGCACTTGCAGGATAAATCTCATCACAAGCAATGGTTTCAGCAAGACCAAGAACCTCATCATAAACATCCTGATCAAAATCTTCATATTTACTAAATTTTGATCCTAAAGCATCTGTCTTCAGAATATCAAAGAGAACAAATCTCACATCCTGAGCATCTACTAATTGATTTAAAGCCATATCAAAACCCCCATGTAAAGATATCTAACATATTTAACTTAAAATGTTAAATATTCTTACATTAGTCAAGAAAAAATCTAATATTTCTTACATTAATTAAATTAATTGTTGTTTTATTTTACATTTTTTGTATTTTGGTCATATGTTTGGAGAAAAAATCAGAAAACTTCGGAAAGAGGCAAACCTCAACCAGGCAGATCTTGCCATAATGACGGGGGTTTCACGGCCAAATGTATCATTTTGGGAAAAGGCAGACTATCCGCCCCTCGAGGCAATAGTAAAAATATGCAGGGCACTTGATATAAATCTTTCAGATTTTTTTAAAAGTGAGGATGAGAACGCTAAAGACAACACTCCTAGGGAAGAAATATCAACTGTCATTAACCAGATTCAAAATTTACCCATTGAAACCCAGGATGAAATATTAAAAATTACCCTTCAGCTCACAAAGAGTTTCAAAAGGTTAACCCCACAGAAGATTATTTCAGAAGGAGGTACCGATAACTATCCTGAATCACATATAGAAAATTTTATACCTACAGCATATGGGCGAAAAGCAGGATACCATGCAATGGAACAGTATTTCAGCAGATTTATGTGGATCTCAACCTCAATGAATTAAATCAAAATCTCCATGACATCAACCTTTTCATCCTTTCCTTTAACCTGTACTGTTTCAACAAAGCGGTGATTAAAAGAATTATCTTTGCTAATCATATCTAAAGATTTTTTACTAATCAATATATGTGCACCATACTTCTTCGTAAGGCCCTCTAATCGGGAAGCAAGGTTTACTGCATCCGAGATAACAGTTCCCTCCATTCGTTCAAACTCACCAATAGTTCCCAGCATAAGTGACCCCGTATGAATTCCGATGCCCATTTGAATCTTTTGGCTAAAAGTATTTTTTTGAGAAAGATTGTAATCCTCAAGAACCTTGTTCATCTCAAGGGCCGCACGAACAGCATCTTCAGGAGAACCGGGAAAGAGCGCCATAATTGCATCACCGAGATACTTATCAATAAAACCATTATTCTTTCTGATTACGGGTCCCACCCTTTTAAGAATATCGTTTATAAAGGAAAAATTCTCTTCAGGTGTCATCTTCTCTGAGATAGTTGCAAAGGATCGAACATCTGTAAAGAGAATGGTCATCTCCTTTTCAACTGAATCACCCAATTCAACCTCTGTAATATCCGCTTTTCTCAAAAAGGATAGAAACTGATTGGGCACAAATCGAGCAAAGGATTCCTTCATTATGTTAATTCTATCAGCTAGAGCAAGTGACAATAGGGTAACCATCAAAGCCATTCCTATTTGAGAGGAATAGTTTGTTAATGCATTATAAGGCAGAATTCCAAAATTTCTAAAGGACAGCAATAAAATCCCCACGATGAGAGTAATAAATGCTAACAGAAAATATCGAGACGCCCTGTTTCTCTTTAAATAACTAACCAGAGCAGCAGCGAACATCATGACAACAGTTACAACACCAAGTAATATCCCGGTGCTCACTGCGATGCGATAGGGCAATACAAATGCACCAATTGAAGCCAAAACAGCAAAAGCTGCTTGAGTCAAGAGCATTTTATTAACAATGGGATGCCTTTGGCTGGTACTTAAAAATGATCTGGCAAAGAGAAGAGCAAAGATCTGACAAATGGTTATAAAAAGAACCATGCTCTTGTTTGACCACCATACATTTTGCCAGAGATATTCAAATGTAAATCCCCAGATATTTGAAAAAATCAATCCCAAAAAAAGTATAAAAAGAACATAGTACAAATAACTGGTTTCTCTTATGGATAAAAACACGAAGAGATTATATAAGACCATGATGATCAAAATTCCGAAGAATATTCCAAAGACTATCTGTTCATCATGATCTTTTTCAAAGAAGCCCTCTATTGTCCATAATTTCAGAGGAATAAGAAGAGCACCCTTGCTCTTGAAATGCATATAGAGAGTATAGGGTCCCTTTTCCTTAAAGGTTAATCGATAGATAAAATTTCTGTGAACCAGATCCCTCTTCTCAATGGGATCGTTTCTACCTGCACTTCTTATATCTACAAGTTTTCCATTTTTAAAAATGTAAATCTCTACAACATCCATATATGAAACAAGCTCCAAGAAAAGCTGAAGGTTTTGAGAAAATTTATTATGAAGCTTAAGACGCATCCATACTGCATCCTTAGTATAGCCCAGAGAAAGGCTTTCTCCCTTCAAAGTTTTAAAATGTGAGTCTGAAAGTTTTCGAGCAGTTTTCAATGTCATCTTTGCACTCTTATCTATATAGTACTCCAGTTTTCCATCTAATGAAAAATTTTTATTGCCTTTTTTAAGATCGAGAGTCTTTGATTGGCCTGACAACAAAACGGAGACTGACAACAAACATAGAACTATTAAGATAATTTTTTTCATTACATCCCTTTCATGGCTTCATCTAAGTTTAAAGAACAATATATTGCAGTAGAAATAAAATTGAAGAGAAATCATTATTTTATTTCATGATTATAATTATAAAATTACTGATACAAACTTTAACAGCAGTGAATAAAGAACACATATATATTTCAAATACCAAATTCCTATTCACTGCTACTATTAATTATTTTTTCATTTCTGTGTCAATTATTTTCATCACCTTTGGAATTATCAATCGACACTGTGCCTTATTTGCAACCTTACTAACATATTTTATTGTTCTATCTTTAGCTATAACAATAATTACGACCTTATTATTACAATCACCAAGATACCACTTGTTTTTCAAAGTATGTTTTTCATCTAAAAGAATAATTGATCCTGGAAATTGTTTCAACTTACTTCGAGCCCCCATTCTGATGGCACCATTTGGCAACCAGGTATCCTTGCAGTTTCCAATACCGATTCCAGCAAATTTCATGGCAGAATATTTTCGAGCCAATATAACATTGTTCAGTGGATCAGCAATGTTCTGCACATCGGGATCGCCATACATGATTGTTATAACTTTTTTTCCAATATGGGGAATCCACATGGGACTATTTGATGGAGAAATCAATTTTACACTCTGTAGTTTTCCACCGACTCTCAATGCATAGAGGGCTCCTGAAGCTATAAATATTAATGCAACTAGAGTTAACACAATAAGTATTCTTTTTTTCATTTTAATCATCTCCTATTTTGTTTAATATCAAAGAATCATCAATAGTCATTTCAATCAAGCCAATTTAAACCTTAATCAACCAGTGTATACCAGGCAATTAAATTTTCAGCATCCTCAGCAATTGGATGATCATTTAGTTGGTATTGTATAAAGCGCTCCTTTAATCTTTCCGGTAGTGCTTCATATACATTTTGCTGCAATGTCAATATATTTGATTTCTCAGAGGCAAAAATTACTTTTCTCAGGGCCTCATATCGTGTAGCAAGAATAATACCCTTTCCATAGAGATCATATTCCTTTGTCCCGGCAACAGGATAAAATCCCTCAATCTCTCCAAGAGCAATACCAATAGCACAAAATATCTTACCTGTAAGATTCTGTTTCTCTGCTACCTCATTAAATAGACGAAAAAATTTCACAGAGAGATTGAAAGCTGCGGCCTCAAGAGAAACAGAGTCTTCATTTTTAAAAGGATAACCAATACTGCACAGAAATCCATCCCCCATCTCTTTAATGCGATAAGCAGCACTTATCATTTGCTCTTCATCATAGCCATCCATGATAAGTTTTTCACACTCTAAAAAGTATTCCCTAAAAAAGGCATTGGCAACATCATGTGAAAGCTGTGAACTGTTAACAATGTCAAGTGCTATCACTCCAGCCCACCCCTTGCCAACAGGCATGGTCTCTTCTAAAACTGCACCTTTCTGTATCTTTGAAATCTGATGTGTATAGACAATCTTTTCTAACTGACCGTAGACGTGAGCCTTTTCCTTTTTTTCTGTTTCAAGCTGACCAATATAATCTCTTTGAGACTTTAGCATCTTAAGCTCATTAAAGCGTAAAAGATTTCCCAATGCTAACGAAAGAAGAATCATTTCTGCTGCTGATGCATAAAAGTATGACCATAGAGTAAATGTTGTTTTAGGAAAAATTCCCGTAATTGAAAGATTAAAAATAATAGCACCAAGGCTGAGAATTCCCCAGGCTATGGTATAATAAAGAGCTGGTCTGTAGCCTTTAATAAAACGGTAAATACCCATTGGCATAGCGATAAAAGCAACAGAACCAATAGTAAAATTAAAGATAGTTAAACTCTGAATTGGATTCACAAAGGCATAAAGAAAGAAGAGTATTATAACCATTCCAATCCATAAACCAATTTTATAGAGAAGAGGATGATCTTTTCTTAATCTTAAAAAACTTATACCAAAGAACCATCCTGCTAAAACATTTATAATGACCCACTGTGCCCAAAAAGATGTAACAAGAGATGATAAATTTCCAAGAATCCAATAACCTACACCGAGATAACACATATTAAGTAAAATAGCAGTTAAGAGATATGCAGTATAAAGAAAATAATAAATTTTTCGAACAAATATGAAGATAAAGAAATTATACAATACCATTACTGAAAAAATTGTAAAAAGAATAACGATAAATATATTTTCACTTCCAACAAGTCTTTTATATTCTTCTTCACTATGTAATGTAAACTGAGGCACCAGGGGGAAGTTTAACTCGAGATCACCAATGAATATATTTTTACCGGGTTGCAATGAAACTAAAAATGACGAAATCTGAGAGTCCCTTTGTTTTACAGATTCACCATACCCCATTGAACTACCGACTTTTGTTCTTTTTTCATCAAAGCGATATAAAGTGAGTTTTTGGAAATTAAAAAGACTTTTTATATATATTTTTTTATTCTTATGATTTTTGTTATGAATAGTAATATAAAAATAAATACGAGCAGGACTTTTATACTTTAGAAAATCTCCATATATTATTTTATCCTGCAATAAATCAGTTTTTTTTATAATCTCAATATCCTTACCATAGAGATAAGGATTTACCTTAAAAGATTCTATAGTATCTACATCTACTCCCAAAAGAAATCCCGGAACAACGAGAAAGATCACTATCAATATAATTCTATTCATGTATCAACCTGATATAATTAATAAGTTATTATATTAAAAGATGCACAATTCATATAAAAATGTCAAGCGTTAGATTCCATTAATCTAATAATAAAAAATTACTATAATCAACAACTACTTGCATTATATAAAAGAAACACTAATATAGTTGACAATGATAAATATAATCTATAAAATTTTATATATTCCAATATTACAGGAGTTTACCTATGCTAAGGGCCATTAAGAGAAATATTTTATCTAAATATAAAGAATCTTCTTTTCAAAAGAAAAGCGTTGCTGCAGCACTACTCTACTTTGCTCTTCTCTTAATGCTAATTATAACTATTTTACTTTTTGCTGTTATCATATTCAATCCTACTGCTTTATTTACAGCTGGCCCTGTGATCATTTCTTTAATTGGAGTCAGCATTGTCACAATTCTTATCTTGAAATCAGGACGCTATAGTTTTGCAGCCAATCTTCTTGTTTCAGTAATTTTTGCAGCATTGATCATTGCTCTCTATGGAAGAACTCAAAAAGCCCCAGACACAGTCTTTTCAACAAACATCTACTTTATTCTTTCAGCCATAGTACTTGGCACTCTCTTTTGCCGTCGATCTTTTGTAATTACATGGTCAACAATCAGCATAATAAATATTGTTATTCTCTATTTCGTAGTCAAGGGCAACCTGGAGGCATCAGCCTTAGGAGCAGCACGAATAGGAATGATATACTCAGCAACAGCAACAATACTCACATCAGTTGTATCAATCCTCATACATCAGATGTTTATGTCATCTCAGATCAAACTCAAAGAAGAGCTTGATAAAAATAATGAACAATATGACATTATAGAACGCCTCTTTAATTCTGCCAAAAACACATCTGGAGACCTCTCTCAACTATCGAACAGTATGGCCAAGACATCATCTCACTTTTTTGATACATCTCACCATCAGGCCTCTTCTATTGAAGAGATAACATCATCAATTGAAGAGATTTCCGCCAGCATGGAATCAATGTCTGATTCTTCAAAAGATCAGATGAATACAATGAACGGTTTGGTTGGTGACATTTCAAATATGGCAAAAATTACTGATGACGTGGGATCACTAACACAGGAAACCCTTGATGTAACCAACAACATTGCCACAAAGGCATCTACCGGTGAAGAGTCATTAAAAAAAATGAACAACAGTCTCAGCAAGATTGTTGAGAGTTCACAGGACATTGCCAATATCATTGGAATTATCAATGATATATCAGAGCAGATAAACCTTCTTTCACTCAACGCTTCAATAGAAGCTGCCCGTGCCGGAGATGCAGGCCGTGGTTTTGCAGTTGTAGCAGACGAGGTATCAAAACTGGCAGATCAGACCGCAGTGAGCATCAAAGACATCTCTCTACTGATATCTGGAAATGATTCAGAGATAAACAGCGGCATGTCAAATGTAATGGAAGTAATTGAAACTATAAGTGATGTCATGGAAGGAATGGAATCAATCGCAACAATGATGAATAAAACAGCCGAATATGTTTCTTCACAGATATCAGTTAGTTCAAAGGTTAATAATGATGTGGGCAACACACGGGATAAATCTGATGGAATTAGAAATTCTATTGAAGAACAAAAAAATGCCTTAAATGAAATCATGAAAGGAATAACAGAGATCAACAATCTAAACCAGGAATCTGTATCTGAAGCAGAGAGCATATCATTAGGATCAAAACAAATAAATGAAATGGCAGACAGTCTGCAGACAACCATTAGCTTCATTGAAAAAGAGAATTAAGAATTTCAAATAAAAGAGGTATTACAAAATATCAACAAGAACCAAAGTGATATCATCTTCAAAACTTTCCTCTTCAGAAAACCCTGTGATTTCATCAACCAATCCTATTGAAAAATCATCTGGCTCCTTATTATTATTGAGAGAGATATAATCCTTCAAGCGATCATCACCAAATAATTCTCTCTGTGCATTTGTTGTCTCCAAAATTCCATCGGTATAAAGAACAATTCTATCACCCTTCTCTAAATCTATTGACTTGGACTGATATTCAACAGAATCCATCCAGCCTAGAATCCTTCCACTGGTATGTAGCTCAATAATTTCTTTAGTTTTATTTCGATAGAGATAAGGAGGAAAATGTCCAGCATTGCTAAATTCCATTTTTTTATTCTCAACATCAATTTGGCAAAGAAAGGCTGTAATAAAATTACCTTCAACAGAATAACGTGATACAAAATGATTAAGCTGCTGCATTGTTTCTGCAGTTCCTAATCCCGGTGGCAAACTATCAAAGGCTGTTTTTGATATTGAAGCTAAAAATGCACTAGCTAAACCATGACCAGAAACATCAGCTATAAGAAGCTCAAGTTTATTATCTCTCAAACGCCAATTATAAAAATCACCTCCGACCTTTTCCATTGGTATATAGAGACTTGAATAGTTTATCCCCTGAATCTGAGGTTTAGATGAGGGCAAAAGATTTTGCTGTAATTTTCGAGCAATTTCTAATTCATTTTCAATTTCAATATTTCTCTCTTCAATTATTCTTTGGGATTCCTTTATCGAAGAAATATCAACACCGATCCCCCTAATGCCAATGAGTTCACCATCTTTCATAATTTGACTGGTATGAATATGTACTGGCAATAAAGTTCCATCTTTTTTTAGAAAATTGGATTCAGAACCACTGAACAACCTGTTTCCCAAAGTAGAATCAAGAATTCCCTTCGCTGCCTCCTTTCTTTTTCCTTTTTGAACAAAATCAAGAGGATTTCCAGACAACATCTCTTCATAGGTAAAACCCAATAGTTTAGTGGCAATTTTATTAACAAAGGTTATCTTGCCGGTAACATCCATCTCAAAGACTATCTCCGGTAAACTTTCAGCTAAATCTCGATAACGCTCTTCACTTCTCCGAAGATCTTCTACTACTCTCATCTTTTCAGTTATATCTCTAATTACTCCCCTAAAACCAATTACCTTGTTATCGCTTTCCATCATTAAAGAAGCTGTGCCCTCTGAAATTCGATCAGTACCATCTTTGGCAACAAATTTCCAGTCAAAAATATCTGAAGATTCCTTCGCTAAAAATATCTTATGAAAAACATCAAATGTTCTCTTTGCTTCTTCTTTATGCATTATATCTGAATAGCTTCTTCCAACAAGATCACCTCTTTCATAGCCCGTAATCTTCAAGAAAGAATCATTGCAATAATTAATATATCCTTTTAAATCTACCTCATAATAGCCTTCCAGCATATTTTCAATGATTGATCGATAGCGCAGTTCACTGTTTTTTAATGCCTCAGAGATATTTCTTCTGTCAGTAATATCCCTTGCAATATTATAAAAGCCCTTAATCTTTCCATTGTCATAGATGAGATTAGTTTTCTGACCAACCCATCTTTCATTTCCCTGTTTATCTTTGATACGATATTCATAATAGGTTTCATCAATTTTTTTATGATATTGATTTTGATAAAATTTAAACAAGCCTTCATGATGCTCTGGAACAATAAAATCAATAACATTCTTGTGAACAACTTCATCCTCACTATATCCTAAAATCTTTAAACCTGAAGGACTAATGTATTTCACATTACCAATAGTATCACTTGTATGAATTATATCACTGGCATTTTCTATAAGATTACGATATTTATATTCAGAATCTGTCAATTTTTTGGTTTTATCCTCAACCATTTTTTCAAGATTTTCATTTATATGTTCTAACTCTAAAGATAAATATTCTACTCTCGTAAAGGAATTAGCAAACCTCTTAGAGATAACTGCAGCCTGTGATAAAATCAAAACAATCAATCCAACTGGAGCCATATTAAATGTTGTAATTATTTTTTGTGCAAAGAGTATATCATTAACAACCGTAAGAAACCCAAAGGTTGATCCCAATAATATTATGAGAGCTCCCTCTTTTTTTCTTTTTACAGATAAGATCATTACATAAATCAGATAGAGAATTATTAAAAGGGTGATAATTTGATATACTGTAACAGTATGAGTATATATCTTTGCAGGAGTAAAAAGAACAACCATTGAAAATAAACCGGCAATTATAAATATTATTTTTAATACAATATATTTAAACTCATCTTTAAACAATGAATAAAAAACCAATGCAGTAATTGCCATTCCCATATAAAATGTTAAGTATTCTGTCTTAATAATTAATTCATGAGTTAAATCAGGAAAGATAACAAGAATATTTCTATAGGTGGTTGTTAAAATCCTGAATATGATGACAATACAAAGAATTCCAAAGTATAAAAATTGACGTTCTTTTTTTCTAAAAAGAAAAACAATGATATGATAAATTCCAATAATAAGAAGACAGCCTGCTAAAAAAAATGAAAGAATCATTTCGTAGATATTATTTTTATGAATAACAGATTTTCGACCAAGGGTAATTGGATGCCAAATGCCACCCTTTGAATAATGAAAATTAGATATGTGAAAAACTATATCTATTGAACCTCTTGTCTTTGGCAAATCAACTCTGAGGGGTTGTAATTTTGCAATTGAATCTTTTTCATTCTGAGAGATTGTCCCAGATGAAGCACTGAGTTTTCCATCAATAAAAACTTTATAGGCTGTACCAACATCAACAATCTCCAGGGTTAAATTTTCCTGAGAATGATCAAGAAGAATTTTCAGATGATAGGTGGCAAAACCAATTCCCGATAGATCTTTTCCATTAATTATATAACTATTCCATACATTGTGGACCTCAACATCTTTGCCTTTTAATGAAGCATAGTCATCCTTAAATAACTCAGGAGCAATAAACTTCTTCCAATAAAATTTCCATTCTCCCTGAAGAGCAATAGAACCACTATTAAAATTGTAATCTCGAAGATCTAATATTCCATTTTTTGCTGATGGAACGTTTCCCCCATCAAGAGATGATAAAGACAGAAACCAAAATATTATGATAATGAATAGTGATCTGCATTTCATACTTAGATAATCCCTCTTAAAATTACAATAATAATCATATATGAAAAAACACTAACAGTAAAGACTTTTTGCTAAAAGCATGTAAAACTCTTGTTTATTGATCTTACATTATGAAAAATATTTTCAATTTCATACTTTACATCTACCCTTGAACCTCATATAATTCAAAAAATAGACACACAGAGAGTATCTTCATTTGGCCATATATTTTTAGAATTAAATCTTGACAGTATGACCTATATATCCTAAAAATTGGTTGAACCAATAATCCACTGGAGAAAAAATGAATATAGATGTTACATTACGATTTTTTTCAGGTATTGATAAAGACCTCAATATTAAAGATTACGATCCCTCAAAGGGACTTACTGTAACAGTTCCAAAGGGAACAAGACTGAAAAAGATACTCAAAGAGCTGAAAATGCCTAAGATGTCATCAAATGCCTATTTTAAAGAGGGAGAACGTATGGGTCTCTGGTCAAAGGTACACGATGGTGATGATATATCAGTTTTAAGACCTTCAGGTGGAGGATGATTATGATATTTATAGGGGATATTATTAAGGAGGAAACATGCAGGAAATTATAGGTACAAGCAACAAGGTTTTAGAAGTAGATCTTTCCAATAAGAGTTTTGATATAATCACTATAACAGACAAGGAAAGAGTAGAATATCTCGGAGGAAAGGGTCTTGGTCTAAAACTCATCTATGATCGCATGGATGCAGGAGTTGACCCTCTTGGAGAAGAAAACATAATTGCATTTATGGGTGGAGTTCTTATGGGAACAGGAGCACCCTGTTCAGGACGTTTTGATGCAATCACAAAATCACCTTTAACAGGAATAATGGCCTCATCATCCTGCGGTGGTCCCTTTGGCATGGCTCTCAAAACATCAGGATGGGATGGCATCGTTGTAAAGGGTGTAGCCAAAACTCCTACATACCTTGCTGTTGACTCAAAGGGTGTAACCTTTAAGAATGCTAAAACGATCTGGGGCAAAGATACTCAGGCAAGCCAAAAGGTCATAGATAAAGAGGGAACAGGATCTGTTGTAATTGGTCCTGCTGGAGAGAATCTTGTCAAGTTTGCTAATATCTGTTCAGGCCAGCGTTATCTTGGTCGTGGTGGTCTCGGTGCAGTAATGGGTTCAAAGAATCTCAAGGGTATTGTTGCTAAGGGAAAGGAATTCAAGATTATTCCTAAAGAAAAAGAGAAATTTGATAAGTATAAAAAGAAAGCTATAAAATATATTAATAATAATGATCTCACCTCAGAGGCCTATAGAAAGTTCGGAACAAATGCCAATGTGAACCTTGCCAATGCTGGAGGGATTCTACCAGTTAGAAACTTTACCAAGGGTCTTCATGGTGAAGCCCATAAGATTTCCGGTGAAACCATGGCTGAGGTTCATGACACAAAATTTCATACCTGTAAACCCTGTACTATTCTCTGTGGTCATAAGGGAACCTTTGGTGGAAAGATGAAACCCGTGCCTGAATATGAAACAATCGGACTCTTTGGTTCAAACCTGGAGATCTTTGACACAGAGGCAATCTCAGAATGGAATGATATCTGCGGAGAAATGGGGATGGATACCATATCAGCAGCAGGAACAATTTCATGGACAATGGAAGCCACTGAAAAGGGACTCTTTGACTCTAAACTGAAATTTGGTTCAACAGATGGCATTTCAGAAACATTAAAAAACATTGCAAAGCGTAAGGGCATGGGGGATGATCTTGCTGAAGGAACAAAACGCCTTGCTCAAAAATATGGCGGCAAGGATTTTGCCATGAATGTCAAGGGAATGGAACTACCTGCCTATGATCCACGGGGATCCTATGGACAGGGACTTTCCTATGCTGTAGCAAACAGAGGTGCATGTCACTTAACAACATCAATGTTTGTACTTGAAGTATTTTTAGGAATGATGCAACCCTACACAAAAAGAGGGAAACACGTATACGTAGATTTTGGAGAAAATATTTCAACAGCTGTAAACTCTCTTCATACATGTCTCTTTACAGCCTTTGCCTATGAGCTTGAACCTCCACTGATTAAATATACACCTACATTTTTACTCAACATTATGGTAACAAATATGACTGCAGTGGCAATTAAATTCATGGATATCAGTCTCTGGCCTGAGCTGTGGTCAACCATTACAGGGCAGAAAATGAATACATCAAAATTTCTAAAGGCTGGCGCTCGAATAAATATTCTTGAACGTTACATGAACACTAGAGAGGGTATATCGAAAAAGGATGACACCCTACCCCCACGATTACTGCAGGAAGGAAGAACATTTGATTCCAAGAAGAGAACTGTTCCTCTAGAAAGTATGTTAAAGAAATATTATAAGCGCAAAGGTTATGATAGCAATGGTATTCCCAAAGACCGTACTCTGAAAAAATACGGCATTGAAAAGAAATAATCAGAGGAGAAAATAATGGAGAAACTTAAAGACTATAGTTTTTTATGTCAGCCTAAAATAATATCAGGAAAAAAGTCTCTAGAGGGAATTCCCCTGGAGCTTTCAGATCTTAATGCAAGTAAACCTCTGGTTCTTGCAATGAACAATATCAGCGACAAACATCGCAAAACATTTACCAAAGCCTTTGGTGACTCAAATATGTCATTTACACTCTTTGATGGTATAGGACAATATGCCGGAGTTACAGCAGCACGAGAGGCAGCGATTCTTTTTAGAGAGCGCGGCTGTGATGCTCTCATTGCTCTGGGAGATGGCCCTGTTATGAATATTGCAAAGGGAGCAAACATTCTTCTTTCAATGGATAAACATCTTCATAAGCTTACTAATGATGTGGAAATCAACCAACACATGAAACCTTTGGTCTACGTTCCCCTTGGAGCAGCAATGGGTCTTGAAGCAACATCAAAGGCTGACATAGACCTCAACCTCTATGACTCACCATTTCTTTATCCTGACCTTATTGTAATAGATGATAGACTGGTCATTGATGCATCTGTAGAAGATATGAATTACTCAGCCCTTATGGCACTGACAGGTTCAATTGAATCAAGTTCTCTAGAACTGAGCAATCCAATGGCAGATTCCTATGCACATGCTTCTCTTGCCTATATTAGTGAAAATATCACGAAAGGAATAAAAAAGAAAAAGAAAAATTCATGCCTTGCCTTAGCAAATGGTGCTGTTATGGGAAGCATAGCATATTCCAATGCACCTGAAGGAATAGTATATACAACCTCAAAGGCCATAGAAAGACTTCTTGGTCATTCAGCTGCAGCTGTTGCCGGCCTATTACTTCCCCACTGGTTAGAGCTTAAATCAGCTGACAAAAAACCGGTGAGAGATGTTCTGATGCTGGCCCTTGGTGGTTTTGATGTTTACTCATCAACTCCAAAAAAAGAAAGACCTCATGGTGGTGTTAATCTTTTAGAAGATCTCATTCATAATATGGATGACTACGTGCCATTAGATCTTAAGTCATTGAATATCCCTCAATATAAGTTAAAAGAAATTGCTCAATATGCTACAGAAACAAACAGCACAATAAAGAAAAAAGATATTCTAACTTTACTTGAAAGAGCTTATGATCGGGAGGAAATATAATGAAAATCTACGAAGAGATTAAACCAAAGAAGAAACCAATAAAAAAAATATACGTAGCAGCAATGCTCTGGTTTGTAGGTAGAGCTATTCAGGCTGCTGCAAAAACTGACAAGAACGTAAAAGAAGAATTCAAAAACCTCAGAGACGACTTTGCTTTCAGTCTTGGAGTTGTTCCCAATGGGCCGGTTATGATTGTTGGCAAAACAAAAGAGGGAAAGGTTAAGTATCAGGGTTGGTCAAAAAAGGGACAAAAGCTAACTCTTGAAATGAACATTAAAAACATTGAAGCAGCAATGCTTGTTTTCACATTTCAGGAATCAACCTCAGTAGCCTTTGCACGAAACAGATTCTTTGTCACAGGAGATCTACCTGATGCCCTTGCAGTTGTGAGAATTCTTGATCTGGTTGAGGTTTATCTTTTACCAAAGATCATCACAAAACTGGCGGTGAAGCGATATCCAAAGTGGTCTGAACTAAACCCAATAAAAAAATATGTTAACCGCATCATCATATATGTGCGGACTATTCTTGGCGTGTAATAAGGGACAAAAGGAGATAAAAATGAATATACCTGCATATTATGAATTCTGCAATAGAGTAAAGACCTTCTCTGGTCATAAAGCTCTTGATCAACTACCACAGATATTACAAAACCTAAAAGCTAAAAAACCTCTCATTATTACAGATAAGGGAGTTTCAGCTGCAGGCCTCATAACTATTGTGAACAAGGCATTAGGCACAAAGGTAAAGGCTGGAGCGATATATGATGATGTCCCACCGGATTCTGATCTTAAGGTGGTCAATAAAGTTGCTGAAGTCTATAAGAACAAGGGATGTGATGCAATTGTAGCTGTTGGTGGTGGATCTGTTTTAGACACAGCCAAGGGTGTTAACATTCTGGTAAGTGAGAATGCTGATGACCTCATGCGTTTCACCGGTGCTGGAGCAGTAAAGAGAAAGCTTAAACCTCTTATTGCGATTCCAACAACCTCAGGCACAGGATCAGAGGTAACTCTTGTAGCAGTAATTGCAGATCACGAGAATAGTTTGAAGATGGTATTTACTTCAATTTTTCTTTTACCTGATGCTGCAATTCTTGATTCAAGAATGACAAAAACTCTTCCACCTTTTTTAACTGCTCTCACAGCTATGGATGCCATGAGTCATGCTGTTGAATCTTACATCTGCATTGGCAAGAATCCCTTAAGTGATGCCCATGCACTTTCAGCCATTGAACTCATAAGTCAAAACCTTCTCAATGTAGTAAAAAAACCAAAAGACCTAGAAGGACGCCTTGCACTGGCAAATGCATCTATTCTTGCAGGGGCTGCATTTTCAAATTCAATGGTAGGTATGGTTCATAACCTTGGCCATGCAACTGGAGCTATCTGTCACGTGCCCCATGGCTCCTGCATGAGTATTTTTCTGCCATATGGACTTGAATACAATCTACATAAATCAGAAAAGGCCATTGGAGAACTATATTTTGCTCTGGCTGGTGCTGAAGCATATAATGATACTCCTGTTAAGGAAAGACCATTTAAAACCATTGAGTTTCTAAGAAATCTCAATGAGGAGCTTCATACTGCAACTGATGGTAGACACTCACGATTTTTAGGCGAGATTTTTGACAGAGACAACAATCCAATGGTGCCTCAGTCAAAACTAAAAGATATAGCAGTCAATGCAATGGGTGATGGAGCAAAGATCTATAATCCTGAAGAACTTTCTCTAGAAGATAATCTCATGGTATTGCAACATGCCTTTGATGGTACTCCTCTTAACCTGAAAAAGATAAAAAAGGGATAATTCTTTATGCAGGGGCCATGGCCCCTGCACCACTAAAAACAGAGCTATTATAAGACAATATAATTTACATCTAAAATAGCATAATTCTTGACATCAACAAATCAATTTTCTCTCATAAACTCATTAAAGATGAGGAGACAATATGAAAAAATTATTAATTATAATTTTCTGTATTACTACATTTAACCTTTCTGCAAACACTTCACTTGAAACACAATTCTGGAACAAATATCTCAAAGGTAATTACAAAGAAGCATCAATCCTTGCAAGAAAAATTAGTGAAGATAAAAATGAATATTATATGATGGCCACCATCTGCCATTACCAATTAAATGAATATAATGCACAGTCATTCACTAAAAAACTTTACAATGCAAGAAGCAGCAACATAAAACTCAAAAAAATTTTAGAAAAAAAGAAAGAAGAAAACAAAAAAAACTTCAGGATATATATATTAATGGGTATTACAAAAAAACTAATGCCTTCTATAAATATTCAAAATAGCAAGATATATTTCACACAAAGCATTAAGCTAAATAGTAAAGATCCCTTTGGTTATAATGAATTATCCATGGCATTAATTGCAGAAAAAAATTATGAATTATCAATAAAATATGCTAAAAAAGCAATTTCTCTGAAACCCGATTTTCCTGAACCATATAACAACCTGGCATATTGCTATAGCAAAGTAAAGCTAAAAGAAAAAGCAATATCAACCCTCATAGAATGCATGGAAAAATGCCATAAGGTCCCATCAAATACTTTCGTGAGTCTAATGTATCTTACCTGTATTGAAGCAGTTAATACTGTGGCACCTCATGGTAATATGTATATGCTTGGTGTTCCAGTTTTTCGAAACAGAAATGTACTTCATAGACTTATCAAACTTAGAAAGATTCAGCCGAGAAATTATTTAGATCTGGTGGATTTCTTTTTATCAAAGGCTGAGAATAAGCAGTTCAACATTTCAACAAAAGAAATGATGGTATCCAAAGAACTAATTGGTTATCATGCATATGTAAAAGCAACTTTTTATCACCTTGAAGGTGACAAAAAGAATTTCCATAAAGAGGCATCCATTCTCCTGAAAAGTGATTTCAAACAATATGGAAAAACTTTAAAAATAGCAAATATATACATGGAGATGAGAGATAGTAAAAATGCATTGAAATTCTATTTAAAGGCCCTGAAGGGATTAGATAAACTTGACAGTGAGTACAAAATGAAACTTCATTCAAATATAGGCGGTTGTTATATTAGAATGAAAAATATTCCTAAAGCAATCTTTCACATGAATAAAGCTCTAGAGGTAAAGCAAGATGACACAATTACTCTAGTAAACATGGGAATTCTGCATTTCAGAAACAACCAAAAGCAAAAGGCAAAAATCTATTTTCAAAAAGCCTTACATTCTACTCATAATCCTCGATACAGAAAACTAATAAATAATTGGATGGAAAGAATAAGACAATAAACATTTCATCAGATATTCAAAACATAAAAAAACCTGCATAAAAGATGCAGGTTTTTTTTATATATGATTTAACTTTCGACTTTAATTTTTCAACTTTTAACTTTCAAATTTCTACTCATCAAGAGACCATCTTCATGTAAGTATCAAGTGTTTCAAGTATACCTTCAACCTGACCAAGGTTACTAAATTCAACCTCTGTTAGTTTCTTGCTGATTTTTTCTTCTGAAATAGCTCCCATTGAAATAAGCATATTAAGAGCATTTGAATAATTGGGCATTGACAAGGATTCTAAAAGTTTAACCTCTCCCATATGAAACATCTTAATACCATTTTTTCTAATCTGCATAATAAGATCTTTTTTATTAAGTCTTCCCTTTCTTATCATTAAAACTGTATTTAAAACAATAACATAGGACTCAACAAATTCCTGAATCATTCGTGCATAAAATCTTAGATCTTCAAGATGATCTTCAGATATAGTTAAAGTGTTATCCTTTAGTTTTATTATATTCTTGCTATCCAAAAAGTCCAGCATAGCTGTTATTCTCTCTTCTGAGGTTCCCATGAGGTCAGAGTAAACAAACTCATTTGCAAAAAACTGTTTCAATAAATGATATCGTTCTGTGACCTTTTTAAGGCCGATTTGATTCTTCTCTTTAAGACTTAATATTGCTATTGATATAAATGTTACTGGCAAAAGAAAATGAATAATGCTGTTCTTATAAAAGTTAATTCTTGAGCGCTCATCTTCGTTAAGAACATAAAAATCATCTTCTTGCTTTGTTTCTTCATCCTCATCAAATTCAAGATCCATAATTATATGATCATCTTTATAAGAGTTAATTACATAATCAATAGCTTCATTCATATTTTCTTGTTCATGTAATGCATCTGAAAGTGGTGCACCTATATGTTTCAAATAATCATAAAGAATCATCATATGATCATAAATCATTTCCTTGGTAAATCCCTTACCAGGACTAAAAAGCATTGCAGATGTAGTTAAAGAAAATGGGGTAACCATTATTACATCATTGATTCTCTTAATAAGATCATTTCCAATTGAAACAGAAATGTCTGATCCTTCCTCGTAGGTATCTCTAAGCTCACTGAGAGTCACCGGTTTATTAAAGTTTAGATATACACGACCGTATTGCCGCTTAAGAAGTTTTCTGCTTTTTACAAAACCTGATGTTGATTCTGCTTCTTTTTTCTTTCCCTTGAGTTCTTTTGTATATGATGACTCTTCAAGAATACGATCATAATTAATAGTAGTTGGCACAAAAACCAGATCCTTATTGTAACCTTCATCAACTGCATCGATGAGATATTTAAGCATTCCAACCTTTGGATGAACAAGCTTGCCGGTTCTGGTTCGTCCTCCCTCTAGAAAGAACTCAATGCTATAACCCTCAGCAATAAGAGTTTTAACATATTGCTTGAAAACTGATGAATAAAGATCAAGACCTCTAAATGATCTTCTCATAAAAAATGCACCGGACCGTCTGAATATTTTTCCCATAGGAAAGAATGTAAGATTTGACCCTGCTAAAATATGAGGAGGTATCAATTTATTCTGATAGAAAACACTGGATATGATTAGATAATCCATATGACTCTTATGACTGGGAACAATGATAAGAGGTCCCTTTTGAGATGCCTCTCTCAGTATCTTAAAATCTTCTACATTATAATAAATACCATCAAAAATTCTATTAAAGATATAATCCAGAGTCTTCTCAAATAACCTGATATAGATAATTGAAAAATCAGCAGCAATCTCCTTATAATAGGTGAATGCCTTTTTTCTGAGTTTTTTCTCAGATTCCTTTTTATTTTCTATCATTGATGTAATCTGCTCTAAAACATTTTTGTGATAGAGTACTTTTTCCATCATTTCCTGATTAGATTTAATAACAGGACCTAAAATACTTCTCTTTTCATAGTTATAGGTTTCAAGAAGCTGGTTTCTAATCTCTCTTGCAATCTCTTTTGTATCATCAGTTCCTGATTCTTCTATGGCTTTTTTAAGATCAATTGGCTCCCCTACTCTCAAAAATGCTGGAGTTGCACTCTTCAACACAGTAAATATAGCCGATAAAAGGCCTCTATCTCCAGTGGCACGAGAGGTAATAAGAGTTTTGGTTCTCTCAGGATTTCTATTCCAGAACATAATCTGAGGCATGAGATATATGGATTCTTCACTGGTTTTCTGTATATTCACCAGATACTGCAATGAATCTGATTTAATTTCAAGATATCTTCTTTTAAATAACTTTCTTGAAAGTAATGATAAAACAACAGGTGTCTTTTCTGCCATGAGTTCTGCCATGTATTCTTTTTCAGTAATAACTGGATCCTTTGATTTTTTAAAAATCTTACCAATAGTTCTACCAAGCCCCCTTATTGTATTGGTAATTGACTGAAGGACGTAGGGAGTAAAATCAAAAGCAAGCTTAGGCACATTATAACCATTACGCCGTAGTAGACTGATTAGAATCAATAAAGAGGTATTGGAACTTTGAAAAGAAACATAGACTGTTTTAGAATTCTTTGCGTAATTATCTAATGCCAATTTACTTTCACTGTCAAAATCTACCTTTCTAAAAAACAATCTAATTATGAATTCATAGAATCTATTAGATTGTCGATCAATGAGCCTATTCCTTACAGTTCTTGAAAACTGAGCTTTATTCATTGAGACCACCTGTTATATATCTTTTTCTGTAGAGACAATTGTAAAAAAATTATTAAGGCCCACCATATCTATAAGAGACTCAATTCGTGGAGCCAGGGCTATTAAAATAAGTTCCATTCCATCATCAAGCAAAATATCTTTAACTTTTATCATTTCTCCAAGACCGGAACTATTGAGAAATTTTTTATTTTTCATATTTAATGCGACTTTCTTTGCTTTTCCATTATTAAGGGACTTAATCTCCTTTATAAATTCATCCAGATCCTCTTCAACAAAGTCACCATCACCAGGTGCTATATCAACGACCATAATATCATTATAAAAATGGTGAAAAATCTCCATAATTGCCCCTCGAAAATTTCATAATTAAAGATTATATATAATATATCATATAGTTTAAATAATACAAGTAATAACATAATTATTCATTTTATAACAGTCTAGTGCAAGTATTTTTCTGTAATAACTTTAAATAAATCTTAACATTTTGCTCAGTTTTTATACATGTACAATAAAAACTTATTGAAATTATTATAATTTATATATTACTGTCAATAATACTTTGCAGGAATAATGCATAGTGTTTTTGGCCCACTGATATATTGTTTGCTGGCTTATTTATAGAACTTTTTTCGTAACCAGTACCAATAATAGGGCACTAAATTTATAAACAAAAAAGATGATTGATACCAAGAAAGATTATATTTTTAATATGCAATTTTCCTCAAATGAACATAAAAGGAAGGGAGTCGTTGACTCTCTACTCAAAAGTATTCACGAGTTTATTCCAAAATTGAGGATTAACACTGAAGAGCTTTATCTAGTTCTCGATGAAGCTATTACCAATGCTATGGAACATGGCAATAAATGGGACCCAAAGTTAAGTATAAATATTTCAGTTCAACTCATAAAAAAAAATCTCATTGTAAAAATCCATGATGAGGGTAATGGCTTTAATATTAAAAAACACAAAAATTTGCTCAAAAAACGTGATCCTCTGAGCTCACGGGGACGAGGAATTTTTATAATCAGTCAATTCTGTCGACCACAATGGAATAATGATGGCACAGAGATAACACTCTCCTTTCCTCTGGTTAGTTAAAGATGAAAAACTTTTACCGGCATTTCGAAGGTCTTTTTCTTACATTATTCATCATTCTCTTACTTTTCAGCTCTTCCCAGACATCTCATATTCAAACTGCAGGAATAAGTGATACCCTAAAAGAAATCAATCAAACGATAGATGGTATAGCCTCTTTTATTAAAACAATCTACACCATAACATCAGCTGTAGGCTTTACTACAATAGTATTCTTTCTTGCAGTGCTTATCTTCTCAGCAGGTCTTGCATCCCTTGGAATTCCAAGAGGAGCGCCATCATTACTCATATCCCTCATATTAATAGACGGAATCTGGATCATCTGGAATATGAGCATGGCATCAAAAGAGATTATATCTCAAAAAATGATCTATACCAATGGCATCATCACAGCACCATTAATTCTCTATTATTTGATAAAGTATCTCATTCCAGCTCTTATCAATAAGATCAAAGACAAAAGAATTAAAATCAATGATGACCCCGGTGAAATTCTCAATAGATTAACAATCCTCAATAATGCTGCACAAAACTCATTGATAGAAGATAATGAATCAAAAATATCTTTAAAATCAAAGGTAGCTCTCTTAAAATTAAAGGATTATATTGATTCATTAGAACAATCCTCATCAAAGACATCAGACCCCTCCGATTAATTTAGCATTTTTTTCTTGTCTAATATCCAATAATAGTATATATAATGTTTAATACTACTAAACAAATATTTCATTTGACTATATATTTTGCATCACAGACAGGTTGATGCAATAATGAATCCAGGAGATTTATCATGGCTGTAAAGAAAATCGGAGTTATTACTGCTGGAGGCGATTGTCCCGGCCTAAATGCTGTAATCAGATCAGTTGTAAAAAGAGGAATTGTTGATTATAATATAGAAGCAATTGGATTCCTTGATGGCTACAGAGGCCTTGTTGAAAATAAGTCCATAGATCTTACCTATGATAGAGTTTCCGGTATTCTCAACGCAGGGGGAACCATATTAGGCAGCTCAAACCGTGATAATCCCTTTAACTTTTACTATGATAATAAACAAGAAGAACCCATTGATGTCTCAAACCTCGTAGTTGAAAACTATGAAAAAAATAAACTTGATGCTCTGGTTTGTATTGGGGGGGATGGAACCCTCACCATGGCTCATATGTTTGCTAAAAAGGGCCTCAATGTTATAGGAGTGCCAAAAACTATTGATAATGATGTACAGGGCACTGATCAAACATTTGGTTTTGACACAGCTGTATACACAGCAACCAGTGCAATCGATCAAATCAGAACAACTGCAGCCAGTCATCACCGAGTTTTGGTGGTTGAACTCATGGGCAGAACCGCAGGATGGCTAGCCCTCTTTTCTGGTATTGCCAGCGGTAGTGATGTAATTTTGATTCCAGAGATTCCCTTTAACATTGATTCAATCTGTAATTTTGTCACAGACAGAAGCACAAGAGGAAAAAGATATAGCATAATTGCCTGTGCAGAGGGTGCAAAACCTGCTGGCGGTGATTCAATAGTAATAGAAAACAAAGATAAAAGAACCGGCATGGTTCGCCTGGGAGGCGTCGGAAATTATGTAGCACAGGAAATTGAAGATAAAACTGAGATATCTTCACGAACAACAGTCTTAGGTCATCTTCAACGAGGGGGCTCTCCTACTCCCAGTGATAGAATACTTGCATCTCGCTATGGATCAAAGGCAATGGAACTCGTCATGGATGGAGTCTTTGATGTAACGGTTTGTCTCAAGGGCAATAAAATAGAAAATTTTCCCTTAGACAAGGTTGCCAATAATCCTCGCCTGGTATCTAGAGACTCAGAGTTCTTACAGATTGCACGATCAGTCAATGTAAGTTTAGGAGAATAGAATGAACAGACCCATAAGTACCTTAGCAACAGAATGGCTTATAACGAAAACACGATACTTCTTCATTCTCTTCTTTGCTGTTGCAGGGTTTATATCAATGCGACAGGGAGCTCATTATATAACATGGGGTTCAGTGTGGGCAACAACCGTAGTCTTTCTTATTTTAGCTCTTATTAACCATTTTTTTATAAGGAAAAAAATACTTTCAACAACCCTGATCTGGATCTCAGTTACAATGGAATTTTCTCTCATCTTCACATTAAAGTTCTTCATGCACTTTGACCCAAAGGTTGGTTATGGCATGACTATTAAAGAACCTGCAACATTTCTCGTGTATTTTTTATTCATGATCATGACAGCCTTAAGATATAACAGAAAGCTCAACATCTATAGTGGTATATTATCTGTATTAACCTACACCCTTCTATTGATTCTAGCAATAATAGATGGCAATATGATTTTCGAAAGAGCTCCTGAAAAGTTTTTTAATATCAATACTCTAAGACTGGCAAGTGAAGCTCCAAAGGTACTATTTCTCATTGCATTTACTTTTTTTATCACAAAGATGGCAGATTTTACAAATACCAAAATGGATCACCTCGAAGAAGCTGAAAAAAAATCACATGCAGATTATGAAAAGATGAAGGAGATCCTCGATACAATTGAAGACTCATCCAAAGAGATGATTCAAGGCAGTGAAGAACTCTCATCAATGTCCATAAATATTGATGGAATTCTACACAACCATGGTAGTCTCATGAGTGATGTAAATGGAATTATTCTAGAAATTACAGAGAATATATCAGAAATTAAAGATAAATCTCAGTTTCAATTTGAAACAGCTGAAACTAACTTCTCCAGAATAAAGGAAACATCCGATCTTATGGAAGAGATTCATGATGCCAGTCTTGCACAAACATCCCGTGCAACTGAGGCAATAAAGCTTGCTGATATTAATGAAGAAAAGATAGCTGATACTATTAAAGCTATTACAAACATGAATGAGAATTCAAAGAAGATAGAGGAAATTTCAAAAACAATCAGTGAAATAGCTGACCAGACAAATCTCCTTTCTCTCAATGCTGCAATCGAGTCAGCCCGAGCAGGCGAACATGGAAAGGGTTTTGCTGTTGTTGCTGATGAGATTTCAAAACTGGCATCAATGAGTATTGACTCATCAAAGGAAATTGCCACTATAATTAAGAGCACTGTTAATAACATAGAAAATTCATCTGTTACCATTGAAAATCTTGCTCAATATTTAAATGAAATCATTGAATTTGTGAAAACAAACTCATCCTTTATGACTGACCTTAAGAATAAAACTGAAAAAGAACTGGATGTGAGCAAAACACTTTTTTCATCAACCACTGAGGTAGAAAAGGCAGCAAGAGAAGTTATATCACAAAGTGAAATTCAGATTGAAAAGATAAATAATATAAGCTCATGGCTGAAAAATATGAATACCCTTGGAAACGAGATGGCAGACACCCTAAGAGCACTGAAAAATCTGTCTTCAAGACTCCAGGAAAGATCAGATACCATGAATTCTTTACTGTCACATGAGACTAATGACTTAAACTAGATCAGAAAATTATTCATGAAGTTATATTACAAGTGAGTAAATATTATTTCATCTGGTATCTCTTCATTAATGAGCACTAATATTGATTGACAATTATGGCTATATAGTGTAATTTGTGAAATAATAGTTTTTAATCTATTCTAAAAATATCTAAAGGTAAGAAAATGCAAATTGAAACACATGATTCCCATGATGAAAGAACATTTATTCTTTCTGATGATATGGTCTCAGCTTCTATCAGTGATCTTGAAAAAATGATCTATGAATTTATAAAAAATGATGACCGAAATATTGTCATTGATCTGATAAATATATATAAAATTGATTCAATGTCTCTTGCAACCCTTATAAGAATAAAAAATAAACTGACTGAAAACAATAGAAAGATGGTTCTTGTAAATCCCAGTGATGGAGTGATGAGAGTCCTTGAACTGGCCGGTCTTGAATCCTTTCTTCTGGGGTAATCCTTAAAAAATAGTGGTAAAATTATTCTTTCTACCTTATAATTTCATTGACGATATCCATGTAATTTTAAATCTATAAGTGTCATAATGACGCATTAAAAGTTTTTATGATACATACTGTTATATTAAAAAGGATTAATCAATGAAACAGCTTACCAAACACAATAAAATTGACCGTAAAGGCCCTGTAGTTCTCATAATACTTGATGGCGTTGGAATAAATGAAAGAGAAGATGGCAATGCCTATTCAATGGCCAGAACCCCCCTTCTCGATGAACTAACAAAAAACTCAATGTTCAGAACTCTCAAAGCTCATGGAAAAGCAGTTGGTCTTCCCTCTGATGATGACATGGGCAACTCTGAGGTTGGCCATAATGCACTTGGTGCTGGAAGAATCTTTGCACAAGGTGCAAAGCTCGTATCTACTGCTCTTGATCAGGGCGCTATATTTACAACTTCCACATGGAAATCTCTCTTAGTCAAACCAGTGGACCAAAAGAAAGCACTTCACTTTATTGGTCTTCTTTCTGATGGAAATGTTCACTCCCATATAAATCACCTCTTTAAAATGATAGATAAGGCTGCAGAAGAGGGAGTTGAGAATTGTTTTATTCATATTCTACTGGATGGAAGAGATGTACCTGAAACATCTTGTCCAATTTATATTGAACAACTTGAAAATCATCTTAAACCACATAAAGATAAAGGACTTAATTTCAAGATTGCTTCCGGTGGTGGCAGAATGGTCACAACAATGGACCGCTATGAAGCAGACTGGGACATTGTAAAAAGAGGATGGGATGCCCATGTTCTTGGTAAAGGTCGATCATTTTCAACAGCAATAGAAGCAATAGAAACATTCAGAAAAGAAGACAAGGGCATTGCTGATCAATACCTTCCTTCTTTCACAATTACTGAAAATAATAAGCCTGTTGGAGCTGTTCAAGATGGTGACTCAGTTGTATTCTTCAACTTCAGAGGAGACCGGGCTATTGAAATAACCAAAGCCTTTGAAAACAAAGAATTCAATAAATTTGACAGAGAGCGTCACCCCGATGTTTTTTATGCAGGCATGATGGAATACGATGGCGATCTAAAAATACCACAAAACTACCTTGTTATACCTCCAGCAATTGATGAAACCATGAGTGAATATCTCGTGAAAAGCGGTGTGACACAATACGCCATATCTGAAACACAAAAATTTGGTCATGTTACCTATTTCTGGAATGGAAACAAAAGCGGAAAATTCAATGATGACATGGAAACCTATAAAGAGATTCCTTCGGATAAACTGGAATTCAATGAAAGACCATGGATGAAGGCAGCTGAAATAACTGATGAGGTTATAAAAGCTATTGCAAATAAATCACATGATTTCATTCGCCTTAATCTAGCCAATGGTGACATGGTTGGACATACCGGTGATCTGGATGCATCAATCATTGCAGCTGAAACTCTCGACCTATGCTTAAAAAGACTCATTGAGGTTATAGATGAAACAGATAGTATTGCTCTTATTACAGCAGACCATGGCAATCTGGATGAAATGTTTGAGATAGATAAAAAAACTGGTGAGATTAAACGAAACAAGGATACAGGATTACCAAAACCTAAAACATCTCACACGTTAAATCCTGTACCAGCTATAATATATGATCCTGCTTACAAAAATGAATATCAACTTGATGAAGATCAAAAGGATGCAGGTCTTGGCAATGTAGCTGCAACACTTATGAATCTATTGGGCTTTTATCCACCTGAGGATTACATGCCTTCAATAATAAAATTTAAATAAGCACCACAATACATGGAGGAAGAGGATGAAAAAATCTTTACTATTTCTATCATTACTTATAATAATCAGTTGCGGATCCAGCAGCAATAAAACATCTGAGGTAATTGTTCTGAAAGGAATTGATAATAATGATACAGTAAAAAATCCTCTTCCCCTGGTAATGAAGGGGTATGTTAACAACTTTGAATCAATGATGAAGAAGTCATCAAAAAAATACTTCATCTATATCTATGAAAAAGATGTTAAAGAAAAAAGATGGCACATTGACACCAAAGCTCCTGTAAAAAAGAATGGGAAATTTAATGCCAGAACATGGCTTGGAAATAAAAAACTGGGAAATGGCAGCTCATTTAAAGTCTGTGCAGTTCTAACGACAAAAAATGTTTATATAAAAAAACGACTTCCCAGAAGTAGAAATAAAATCAAAGGAATTGCTGAAACATGTATTACCCTAAAGCGAAGGGATTGATATTTTTAATATTAATCCTTATTTCATTTATCACATTTGCAAAGCCCTGTATTGAAAAATCATACAACCAAAAGGGACTAAAGTATTTAAATAAAAAAAATTATTCCCTTGCTGAAGCAAATTTCAAAAAGGCATTACAATGCAATCCAAAGAAACCCTTTATTTATAACAACCTGGCGGTAGCTCTTATTAATCTCAAAAGATATAATGAAGCAGAAAACTATCTAAAAAAAGCTTTAAAACTGAAACCCCATTATCTTAAGGCACTGTCTAATCTGGCATCAATCTATTACTATAAAGGCCAATATAAAAAAGCCTATGAAGTCTATAAAAAGGTTAACCGTCTCGACTCATACTTCATCAAGAGGAGGTTCCCTCAAAACAAGGTCTTGTCAAAAATGAAGGCTCGCTCAAAGAAAAGACCCCATGATTATATATTAAAAAAAATCATTAATTATCTTCAATGAAAAAAAACCTTTCCAAAGCATTTATGATCCCATCAACATCATTTCGATTGTATGATTCAAGGTCAGTTTTATAGATTTTATCAGTGATAATAAATTGTATATCTTTAATTCCATCTTCAAACAAGGGCTTTTCTGATGAATCTCCAATAACCTCGACCTTAGGCAAAAAACTCTTTTTAAATCCTTCAACAATTACAAGATCCATATGTGAAAAATACTGAGACACCAAAACTTCAGGATCATTTTCCTTTTCAACCTTAGCCTCAAGAATACAATGACTGCCATCAGTTATTATACTGCCTTTGGCACCACCGGCTAAAAACTTTGCAGTATCCTTTTGCTCATCGGTAAGAGATAATCTGTGATTGGTACTCTTTACAACTGCAACAAGAAATCCTCTCTTTGAATATTGAGAAATGATCTTTTCTATTAGTGTTGTTTTTCCTGAATTTGATCTGCCAACAAAGGAAATTACAACTGGTTTTTTTTGTTTCACTGAAGATCCTCTTTTTTAATTAAACCTGTTTTCATAGCGCTTTGAAGTGCTGATGATGCACCGGGAAAATCTGCTGCTTTTTTATTCTTTATAATAAAAACAAATAACTTTATGACATCACTCTTGTGAATCTCAACCAGCTTCATAGCAATAGGATCTTCTCGTCCAATTGAAAGAAGAATATTATTAACTCCAGGTAAATACTTTTCACTGGTTTTTTGTAATAGAGGACTAGTACTACCAACGGCATTTATATAAGTAGTTAAAACAGTGAGGAGATTTTCAACCTCTTTTTTTAGATCTAATTCCTTTGGACTATTGTCTGATACAACTGAATTCTCCAATTCTCTTTCAAAAGGTTTTTCAATATCACCTTTTTCTGTTCGTTCTATAGTTTCTTTTGTACTTTCATGAATATCAATGTGATTAGGAATGAAGCCCCCCTTCAATCTTATGAGATCTCGAAAGAAACTTATTTTTTCTTTATCCTGACTTGATCTTGTTTTCAACTTTAATTTTTTCAAGTCTTCTTCAGTTAAATTTTTCGCTATATTTGAAAGTAGACTATTTTCTTTTTGAACGGATGTTTTTAAAAAATCATTCTTGTTGTTACTTTTTATTACACGAATTATTCGATCAATTGATTCTGGCAGTTTTTTGTCTTTTATAAAGGGTTTAAAAGCCTCTTCAAGTTTTGACACCTTAAGTTGCGTCATAATTTTTTCTCCCCAAAGATAACGTTCCTTTGGGCCAGTTGTATTGAGCATATTGATTATTTCATCATCAATGGTTTTTTCTTTAATCATATTAAGAGTTTTTGCTACAATATAATTACTCTTCTTCTTCGTTTTATTAATTGCCGACGACACATCCATATAATGATCTTCATCTAAAATCTGTTTAAGATAAGGAATTATCGGTTCCAGTGCATCAATATTTTCTTGAAAATTTTTAACAAGGCTCAGAGTCTTTCTGAAGGCCTGTTCATTAGCAGGTAGTTTTTCAAGTTCCTTCTCTGATAATTCTTCATTCTTTGAATCATGAACTGTTTTATTTTGAGATCTTTGAGATCCCGAGGCTCTTGAAGATGATTTCTTGACACTTTCAGTGAGATCTTTTTGCTTCACTTTAAAACGTTTTTTTCTTTCATTGCTATTACCAATCAAAGATTGATAAAATTTTATTTTCATTTCAATAGTGTGACAGTTTTTATCTCCTTCTTTGATCCAGCTCTTTGATATGGCAATAGATTTTAAAGTCTCAAGAAAACCAATCTTCATTTCAGACTTATTGTTTGAAGATGTTATTGCAAGAAAGGCCTCTTTAAACTTTTTATTATCAACTGCTTCAGATATTTTTAATGCAGTATTCTTGATCTTTGCTGGAATCTCATTTTTCTGTGAGATTTCTTTAATAGATGATTCTAAATTTCCATGGTCTTCAGCAGAGAAACCATTAGTTATATTTTCCACTGCATCATTTTCAATAATATCATTTTTAATTTTATTTTTCTTTGATTCTAAAAGGTGTTCAGGAATTTCAGAATCAGGAAAGGTCTCTGTAAATGCATTTAGGGCCTTTGATTTTTCTTCAAGACTATCTACACTGTTAACAGCAGAGTGCATTAGATATAATTCCTTATGAAGGGGGTTGTCACTTTTTCCATATTCTTCAACAATCAGATCCCTTAAAACTTCTTCAGTTGTTTCCAATAAATTTTCAACCAGATCTATTGCGGAGGAATCATCTGATTGAAGCAGAGCCTTCACTTCTTCAAGAAGCTCTACAGGTTTACCCATTGAAAGATCACCTGCTTCATGAACCATACCTATGAGCTTTTCTTTCACTTCATCATTGGCAACATTATCAGGTTTTGCATTTACAACAGAAGAAAATGACTCAGCAAGTGAGGCTACATCAACATCTTCACCTGTTACAGATTTCATCACTGTCTCAACACCTATTGGCTGGCCTGCCTCTTCTTTTTTTATACGGCTATAAAACTTATTAAAGCTGCCGTTTTCAATAGCGTCTTTAATTTTCTTAATAGCTTCAGGATTATCCTTATATATATTTTTAAATTGTTCAAGAATAAGAGCCTGCTTCCACTGTTCTTCGGTTTCATTTACAATTATAGCTGAATCAAGTTTCTGTATTGACTGATCTTCAAGAATGTTATCATAAAGATTTCGTATAGTTTTCCACAGTGGCTCATAATCATCATCATCTAATAGTGTACCCAGGTAGGTAATTTGTTTTTTTCTTGAATCAATCTTATCTGGAAACTCTTTTTCTATATTTCTAAGATTAGCAAATATCTCTGAAAGCATTTCAGGAATATTTGCTAATGTTTTTTTATATTCTTCAAGTTTTTGAGCAAGATCTGGATTTTCTTTATATTGTGAAATGAGTTTATCGACAAGTTCTTTCTTTTCTCTCAGTGTCATATATTGAAAAGGGCCATCTTCAAGATATCGAACAATCTTAAAAAAGATATTTCCTTTTTCTGAAAGCTTGCCCATCAACTCTTCTGCTTTTAATTTTCCATTACTGTTTAATTCATTATGTCTTAATTTTAATGCTATTGAAAAGGCCTCATCATCGGTCTTCTCACTGAGGGAATCAAGAATTAACTTTTTTTCTGCTTCACGATCTATTATCTTTGCATCAATAATCTGGAGTTTTTTTCGTGCTTCATCAAGAAAATCCTTATCAGCTATAGCAAATGAAGAACTCTCTGAATTATTTACATTTTGACCTGCACCAATTCCTGTTTCATCTTCTGAAATTTCCTCATCAGATATTTCGAATTCTCCAGATTCATCATCATTGACATCACTTATCTCAAATGGATCTCCAGATTCTTCAGGCTCTGTTTCATCTTCAATTTCAAAACCTTGAAGTGGTGCACCCTCTTTGGTTTTATCCTCAATATCATAGGTACCTGAATCAACATCATTAACTTCTGAAACATCGAATTGATCAAGATCTTCATTTACACTTTCATCAGAAATTTCAAAGGAGTTCAATTCATCTGTTTCTCTATTTTCTCTATCACCAGAATGGATATCATTTTCTTTTTCTGCATCAGCACTATCAACACTATTCAAAGAGGTGCTCTCATCAACTTCATTTCCTGTACCAAAAAGATCGGTCTCACTTAACTCCCCTTCTGGAATTTCAGTAGAATTCAGTAGATCTTCATCTTCACCCCTAATTTCAAATTCTCCAAGATCTTCTTCATGGCTTGGAGCAATATCAAATGATTTTTCTTCAACATCTATCTCGTCACTAAACTCAATTACTCCACTATCTTCTCCATCTGCTAATTCAATGGTTCCCATTTCTGAGTGTTCTTCATCAGAGACATCTACCTGACCCATACCTCCATCACTGTCTAATACATCATCATCAGGTCCGAAATCAATATCAATATCAATATCTTCAGGATCAACAATATCTCCATTACTGGCACTCTTCAATGGATCCTCTTCTTTCATTTCAACATCACTCTTTGATTCATCGGTTTCATCAGATATTGAATCAAAAAGACTCTCTGTCGATGTGTCTTCATCATCATGGAATTCACTCATGCTGCTATAGTTATTCATATAGATCTGTTCAAGAACTTCTTTTTTATCTGCCAGTTCATCATCCTGTAGCCAGTGATCTAAGATCTGTTTCATGATCTCTTTACTTTTCTCTTCGCCATGCTGCTTGGCATTTGATTTTTCAACAGCCTTGATCACTGATTCTATTCCTTCAAGATCATCTGGACTTTTATTCATTAAATATTTTTTCTTAATAATATCTGCATAGTTCAGAGTCTTCGACGAGGCTGCTGTTGATGAAGAATCATCCTCACCTGTAAGAAATGGAATATATTTATGAAGAATATCATCTAACCTCAAACGATCGATAAACAAATCCTGTCTGTTTTCACCAAAAAGACCAGTAAATTCATCACATTTCTTTTTTACCATTTCTCTATTAGCATCTTCATCTTTAGTTAGATGTTTTTTTAAATAGTTTACTTTAAATTCCATAGAACGAAGATGATTTGCCAGAGATGCATTTTGATTTTGAAGATCATAATCACAGTACTTTATCACCATAAAGTGACCATCACGGTCAACCATTGATGTGATGAGATCCTTTAGTGGATCAAGTGAGAGAGTGTTCTTCTTGATTGCAGGAATCATATTTTCATAATAATAGAACCTATCTTTATATTGACGTTCTATTCTATCATTGGTAATAATATTAAGATTTGCTTCAAAAAGAGTTGGATGAAGTTTATGGGCAAGTGTTCTTTCAAATTTATAATATAAAGAAAAGGGACCTTTTTTTAACTCATCAGCCACCTTTCTTGCAGCACCAATAATTGGAAAATTCAAAATAAAACGGCTGGATTTGTTCATTAAATTACGAACAATAGAGCCATAACCAGCTGGATCTTCATAAAGATCATCGATTATTTCATTTAAATCATCTTCTTTAAATGCCATTTCTATTCCTTAAATTAACCTTCAATAGACTATTACCATATATGACTATATTTATCCAGAATATTTTATATTTTATTCTTTGATTATTAAGGAAAGATAGACCTGAGCATATCATATTTCAATCATAACATAATTAAAACACTATACCATTTCAATAAATATGCATAGAAGAATATTCTTCAAAAGAATGACACAATAATACTTGAAAAAAAACATTTAGTCATATTACATGTAAAAATGATAAAAAATGAAAATATTACTGCCTGCATCATAGCTGGTGGCAAAAGCAAACGCTTTGGTTCAGACAAGGCCCTCTTTGAATATAAGGGGCAGCCTCTCATCAGCCATGTTCACAATACTTTAAAAGAAGTTTTTGATGATATAGTAATCATAGGGGGATCAAAGGCTAAGTACGGCTTTCTTGGCCTTGAAATATATGAAGATATTATTCCTGAACTTGGACCAATTGGAGGCCTCTATACAGCCTTCAGCACATTAAAAACTCAATATATATTTGTTATTGCCTGCGATATGCCCTTTGTTACACCAGATCTTATTAAGATTATTATAGACAAAAAAAATAATTATGATATAGTAATTCCTCAAAAGGGAGATTACACTGAACCCCTCTGTGCTATCTATAAAGAAAGCTGTAAAACTCATATTAAAGATATGATTGATCAAAATAATTTAAAGATTAAAAGCTTTTTTAACAAAATGAAGGTCCATGAAATAAATCAAAAGGAAATAAGTGACCTGGGAAACTGGCAAACTTTTTTTCACAATATTAATTACCTGGAAGACATAGAGAATGAAAATTTTTAATAAGAATATTTATTATATTATGCGTCATGGTGAGAGTGAGGCCAATAAATCTCATCTCATCATAAGCGACCCTAAAAATGGTCTAAATAACTACGGCCTCACCTCAGAGGGAATAGAACAGATCAAGAAAAACATATCTGAATTTAAAGAGGCAAAGATAGATCTCATTTATTCATCTGATTTTTTGCGAGCCAAAGAAACAGCACAAAAAGCTGCTGAAATATTACAGATTGATGATATTAACTATAGTCCCCTCTTAAGAGAAAGATTTTTTGGTGATTATGAAAAGATGGATGACAGCAATTACAATAAAATTTGGGAAATAGACCTGGAAATTCCTGATGTGTATCCTCAAAACATTGAGTCTCCAGTAGAGGTCTCTTTTCGTTTAAAAAATCTTTTTATAAAGCTTGAATCACTCTATACAGACAAGATTATTTTGCTGGTTTCCCATGGAGATACTTTGCAGATTTTACAGACTATTTTTCTGGGACTTGATGCTCACAGTCATAGGGAGAGAGCCCATCTGGAAAAAGGTGAACTTAGAAAATTATAGCAGTTATTAAAAGTGCACTATTTATGAACTATCACAAGGTAGCTCAATAATAAAAGTTGATCCTTTATTTTCTTCTGATTCGACATGAATTTTGCCATTATGATTTTCTTTAATAATAAAATATGACACTGAGAGACCAAGACCAGTACCATGGCCAACGGGCTTTGTTGTAAAAAAGGGCTCTAGCACATGTCTGCTAATATCCTCAGACATACCAGGACCATTATCAGCAATCATAATCTTTATCATATCTTCAGATCTTTGAATTGAAATTTCAAATGCAGGCTTTCTTTCAGAAGATGTTTCACCCATTGCCTCTGCACCATTTTTCAGAATATTTAAAAAAACCTGTTCAATATTTGTTGCGTCACATAAAATATCAGGAATATTCTCTTCATAATTCTTTTCAATGGATATATGTCTAAAGTCATAGTGCTTCTTTAAATTATAATCTGATCTGGCCAAATCAATTGCATTATCCATAATATGAGTAATACTATTTTTGGTATTATTAGAGACACTCTTTCTACTAAAATTCAGCATATTCTTTACAATCTTAGCTGCTTTATTTCCTGAAATCTTTATAGCATCAATGGTTGTTTTAATATTTCTCAATTCCATGTAATTTTCTATTGCGGAGAGATTGGTATTACTTTGATCAGCAGCTTTTTGATTTGCTTCAATTGAAGAAAACAATCGTGATTCTAGAAGCTGAGCCCCCTGGAGTATACCCGCCAAAGGATTATTGATTTCATGAGCCATCCCTGCAGCGAGGCCTCCCACTGACATCATCTTTTCAGTTTGAATCATGATCTCTTCCATTCTGACTCTTTGAGTAACATCATCTACCCGCAGAACCATTCCAGATGATTCACTTTCACCTAAGGGATATAATGCTACGTCATAATATTTTTCTATGCCTATGAAATCAAATTTTCTTTGATTTACCTCAACAATTTTTTTATTATCAGAGTAAGACAATAAAATATCAGAAATTGATTTATAAAAATTTTCAACTATTGATAAATGTTTACCTGTAACATCTGATGCCTTCAGATTAAAAATTTCCTCTGCCTTTTCATTCCACTGTGTAATTTTCGTATCACCATCAAGACCGATTATAATTGAAGGCATTGAATTAATTATATTATTGAGTAAATTTTTTATTGTATTGAGTTCATGTTCCTGCTTTTTTCTTTCAGTTATATCCGGAAATATAACTATTCCAGCGATAAGTTCTCCTTCTTTATTGTAGATAGGAGATGCATTGGCAATAACCCATCGTTCATCTCCATCTTGAGTTTTTATGATCATATCAACATTTGGAACAACTTTTTCCTCTAAGACTGCCTGCGACAGGGGTAGTTCTTCAGGTTCGAAAACAGTGCCATCGAGGTGACAAAGCTGCCAGTTTATAGGATGAAGTTCAAGTGGAATATCCTTTAATTGCATATCTGTATTATTTTTAATTCCTAAAGCAGCAGGATTAACCATGGTAATATTTACATCCGGGGGTTCTGCGATGACTATTCCTGCAGGTGATTGTTCTATTGCAGCCTGAAGAAAAGCCTGAGTTGTTTCCAGATCACGTTGTACTTTTTTAATTGCAGAAATATCTCTAATGATTGTCGAAAAATACTTTGGTGAGCCATCATCATTATAGTGAACCATTATAACCTGAGAAACAGGAATCTCATTTCCTTCTGAGTCTAGTAAAATTGTTTCGCCAGTCCACGAGCCATGTTTGATTGCTTCTGGAATTCCAACATTGATGATATAATCAACATCCCCCTGAGGATGAAAATCTGAGTTTTTCATTCCCTGTAGATCTCCATAGGGAAGCTTAGCCATTTTAAATCCATTTTTATTAAGATAGGTTAGATCTCCATCTATTGTTGTGGTAGCCACTAGATCTGGTGTTGTTTCAAGAATATCAACTAATCGACTCATCTCTTCTTGAATAATCATCTTTTCAGTAAGATCCTGATAAACAGCAACTATTTCATCATCTGAAATCTTATAAACATAGTTATCTCTCCAGCCCTTAATGCGACCATCTTCATAAAAGGATAAAGGAAAATGCTGTGGTTCACCACTGTGCCACACCTCAGTAAAGACCGAGAGAAGACCAAAATCTATTACTCCAGGAAAAACCTCTGTGACTTTTTTTCCTATACACTGATCTCTTGTTATCTGCTCCATTTTCTCTACAGCATAATTTACATCTATTATAATGAAATCCTTACCATCATCTATTGCCTTATATACAACAACACCACTGGTAATATTTTCAAAGAGTTGCTTAAAGCGATTTTCACTAATTTGAAGAATCTCCTGTGAATCAAGAAGTTCAATATTTTGAGCCTCAAATTCTTCATTAACAGCCATGAGCTCTTCATTAGCAACCTCATAGTGTTCTTTCATAGAACTCACTGTGCTCTGGAGCTCTATAACCTGAGATTGACATTTCTTGAGTTCCTGATTCTCTTTTTTCAGAGCTTCAATCTCTTTTTGCAGATCACTGATATGTTGTTTATCATTCTTCATATTTAATAAAATATAATAAAGACAAAAATGGGGATGTCAATTCTTTTACTATGAATAAAGAAACTACAAGTATTTTTAATTGAGCATAGCTTCCATTATACACTTGTTATAATGGGGGATGGGAAACATAAAAAAAATGATTATTATTGAGCTATATTATTTATTATTAGTAATTCAGGGGTTTTCATTTCAAAAGAAGAGATATCTTTATTATCTAAAGTTGAAAGAAAAACAAGATAGATTCTTTCAACTTTAGACTTTAGACTATCCTCTCTCTAACCTCGAGGTTTAATATTCCATGTAAATGTCAGAAGTAAAATTGCAATAGCAGTACAACCAATGATTGTAAAGATTACACCGTCATAGCCGTATTGAGACATTGATATTACTCCAAGAGCCTTGCCCTGTGCAGCACGGCCAATATATCCAAATAATCCTACAAATCCTGCAGCAGCTCCAACAGCTTTTTTTGATGTCAGGTCAAGGGCTGATACTCCAAGAAGCATTACAGGAGGATAGACAAAGAAACCAATAATTCCAAGCATAGCATAATCAATTCCAAGATTTCCTGCTGGATTCAGATAGAGTCCAAAGAATGCCAGTAATATTGGAATCATACAGAGAAGACTCACCATTCCTCTGCGGCCTCCCATCTTATCAGAGACCCATCCCATTAAAATTGTACTGGGTATTCCTCCAAACTCCAAAATAAGAATTGCAATTCCCCCTGTTTCCAGATTTCCACCCTTTACAGCTTCAAGATACCGGGGACCGTAATCCAGCATACTGTATCGTACAATGTACACGAAAAAGTTTGCTATGGCAAAGAGCCAGAGATATCCATTTTTAAAAATATAATTAAAAAAGAGGTCTTTTGTTTCCAGTTCTGCTTCATGATCTTCCTTTTCTTCAGGGGGATAATCATCACGATATTCCTCAATTGGAGGAAGTCCAACTGACTGAGGAGTATCTCTTAGCCTTAGAAAAAGATATACAGCAGTAGCCAATGCAATAAGACCAGGTACAAAGAATGCTGCCTGCCATCCCCATTGTGATGCTCCCCAGGCTGCAATAACTCCTGCGAGACCGCCGCCAATATTATGAGCAATATTCCATACAGCAAAGACAGTTCCTCTTTCTGATACAGAGTACCAGTGACCAATTGTTCTTCCACAGGGAGGCCATCCCATTCCCTGAACAAAACCATTTAATGCCCATATTATAAGAAAACCAATATAAATACTTTGACCTGATAATGAACCTGCATATGCAAGACCGCCAAAGGCAAAGTTTAAAATGGCTGTTAACAATAGACCAAAGGGCATAAATCTTTTAGGATTACTTCTGTCTGAAACTGACCCCATTAAAAATTTTCCCAAACCATAGGCTATTGCTGTGGCAGCCACAATATTTCCGTACATTGATGCATCAATTTTATAGGCTGTTTCCAGATTCTTTGAAACCACTGCAAGGTTATTACGAACCAGATAAAAGGTTGCATAACCAATGAAGGTTGCTTCAAGCATGCCCCATCTAAAAAATTTATATTTAGATGGAATTTGATCTTCTGGCAGACGCTCAATATGATCTGCTGGTTTAAAAATCTTATTAAATAATCCCATTGACTAGTCCTTCTTAACTTTTTTTGTTTTATTTATTCTAACATTAAATTTCTTAGATGAAACTGAAGGAAACATTTTCTCAGGTACATCATTTATATGAGCGATGAGCCATCCCTTCTTTTTTGCATAGTCAGCAATGCTGATTTTCTGATCCTGAGCAATATGAGTATCAGGATTTATTATCATGCTGATATCACTGCTATACTCAATCATTTCCTTGTCTCCCCTGCTGTTTCCTGCAACGAATTGAGGACGATCTTGAATAAAGGTCTCTATAGCCTCTTTCTTGCCATGATCCTGAGGAATAGGATGAACAATTTTTTTAGTTACAATGCCACCGCTTACAACAGATTTAACACCGACTATATGTGTTATTGGAATACCAAAGCTCTTTGAAAGAAATCCCTGATAGAGAGCTTCTGGACTGGCTGTTACAATCCATACCTCAAAATTATTGGCCTTGAGTATCCCTATAAGTTTTTTCATAGGCTCATAGATCTTATTGCTGTAATCCTTCTTAAAGCATTTCTCACCCATGAGACGCACATCTTTCAGGGTTTTCCCTGATAAATAATGAATTCTATATTGCACATAGGGAATTGAAACATTTGAGGTAACTGACATCTTTTTGATAAGTTTTTTTCTGTAATCAGGTCTTTTTTCAGCCTCTTTATAGAGACATTCATCAGCCAAATAATGAGGAGTCTGACCCAAAACAGTACCATCCCCATCAAAAACCGCGATTTTTCTTCCATTATATGATTTCATTCTATTAAAGAACTGTGATAACTTTTCATTTGTGTTAGAGGAAAAACCATTAATATCTTTATATTCTCCAGTAGAACAGGCTATAAAAGTTATAACAAAGAGCAAAGGCAACAAAAATCTCATAAAACCTCCCATAATGTATTATTAATATATTGAGATAGAGTAGTAGTCTTTATATGTATAAAAAAAAGTTACAATACTCCCTTACTTTAAGCATGTTTTTCAAATAACTAATTGTCAAGAATTTTCCACATAGAAGCTAGACATATCAATTTAACATTAATTTTGCAATATGCTGATTAATTACTTTACAGTGAAATGGTCACTTCTATACCTGTAAATAATTAGATTTATTTAACAACAGAGGCTCAGAGGTATAAAATTATTTTTCAAAGTGTATTCAACAGGTTTTTTGATTAAATTTCTCAATCTATCTGGTCAAGTTTCACTTTTTAAACAATAAAACCTCAATAAATAATTAAATTTTGTTTTAGTATTTCTGTGTACGATAAAATTTTTTAAACTATGGGATATATCATGATATCACTGGACGCTCCTTCAGAACATAATGGAAAACCTAAGGACGAATGTGGAGTTTGCGGAATTTTTGGTAATACAAAAGCAGCAAACCTTACCTATCTGGGACTCTATGCCTTACAGCACCGTGGTCAAGAATCAGCCGGTATAGCATCATCAGATAATCATCACATTTTACGATATGCTGGAATGGGTAAAGTCGTTGATGTCTTCACTCAGGAGAAAATTGATAATCTTCAGGGTCATATGGCTATTGGCCATAACCGTTACTCAACAACAGGATCGTCCTTTTTAAGAAATGCCCAGCCTCTGAGAGCTGAGACTCTCCTTGGCCCCATTGTTCTGGCACATAATGGAAATCTAACAAATGCTGGAGATCTTCGCCTAGAGCTAGAGAAAAAGGGTCATATCTTTCAGACAACTAATGATTCTGAGGTTATTATTCACCTCATGGCCACATCAATGAAGGATAACTTTCTTGATGCACTGATATATGCCTTAAAATCAATTAAGGGAGCATATTCTCTATTAGTAATGAATAAGGATCACATATACGCTGTTCGTGATCCCCATGGTTTTCGCCCCCTAGTTTTAGGAGAGCTTGACGACAGCTTTGTCGTGGCATCTGAGACCTGTGCATTAGATATAATGGATGCAAAATATACCCGGGAAATTGAGGCAGGAGAAATCTTAGAGATATCAAATTTTGGCACAAAATCCTTTTTTCCCTTTGAAAAGAAGAATGAATCTCTCTGTATCTTTGAATATATTTATTTTTCAAGACCAGACAGTATCATTTACGGTGACTCAGTACATGAGATGAGATTGCAGCTTGGAGCAATGCTTGCTCAGCAGTCTGGGGTTGATGCCGATATTGTTATTCCTATTCCAGACTCATCGGTCAGTGCTGCGATCGGTTATGCCCGTGAATCAAAACTTCCCTATGAATTGGGGATGATCAGAAGCCATTATATTGGCCGTACTTTCATAGAACCATCCCAAAAGATTAGAGATTTTGGTGTTAAAATAAAGTTCAATGTTAATAAACATGCCATTGAAGGCAAACGGGTTATTGTGGTTGATGACTCCATCATGCGGGGAACAACCATGAGAAAGATCATTAAGATGATCAGAAATGCCGGTGCAAAGGAGATTCATGTAAGAATATCTGCTCCACCAACTATCCACCCCTGTTTTTATGGTATTGATATTCCCACTCAAAAAGAACTCATTGCTTCAACACATACTATAGAAGAGATTAGAAAATATCTTCGAGTTGATTCCATTGAATATCTCACTGTTGAGACACTTTTAAAGGCAGTAGACAGACCTGAGAAAAAGTACTGTACTGCCTGTTTTGACGGAAATTATCCCAGCGATCTTTCTGAGATCAATGAAGACAGCCAAAAATATCTCTTTGAAGACCAGGGAAACAGCGAATACTATTAATTTTTCCTTGACGAAAAGAGCACTAGAATGTTTTTGTATCAATATAATATAGGTCACTAGCTCAATTAGGTAGAGCATCGGTCTCCAAAACCGAGGGTTGTAGGTTCGATTCCTACGTGGCCTGCATAAGTACCCTTAAACTTTTCAAGCGAGAGTTCATCCTCTCGCTTTTCTAATGGCGAAACTTCAGCAACTATTTTCATATTCACTTTAAAATCCGGTGCCGTATTCAAAAAGTTAGTATTACACTTATATAATTCCATATAACTTGATATATCCAAATTGCGTCTTAAGTACAATTAAAACTTATACAAATAAATTACTGGCAAGCATAAGTGATCTTGGCTATACAAAACAAATAACTACCAACTTTAAGCTACAGTGATTCAATAACTCCTTTGCAAAATTTCAATCCATTATGTTGCAAAGGGATATCAATATTATAACTACTGCACAAAGGAATATTGATACAACCAGAACAATTATTCTTAATCAACTCTTCATTCTTAAAATCATTGATACATGATATTAAAGTTTTATCATCAGAAATAGTAGTAAAAGATTTCTTTGAATGATAAGTACTAATTGTTCTATCAGCATTAATAAAAACTTCTTCAACATCTTCCAATTTAAAGCTTTCATTTAATTGCTTATATTTTTCTTTTACTACTAGATTATAAAGTTTTTGAAATTTACCATGAATGATTACAGGATATCCAGTTGAGTGTAATAAATATACAATATCACATAGCTTAATAAAGTCATCAGTATTCATGAATTGTTCTGATATCTCTTTCGTAGGCACAGGATCTGTTAAACAAATCAGTGCTACTTTTGATAAAGATGAATATGCATTATACATGTCATTTACAAGATCAAATATTTCATCAATATTTTTCTTATCAACAACAGAAAAAATTGTAAAATTGATATTATAATTTTGCAATTCATT